>LXNI01000266.1_pt1 | contig 66538 bp, 57 predicted proteins | sample 809091 | NCBI WGS metagenome assembly LXNI01 (sample SAMN04870527, study PRJNA318959) | sponge metagenome | biome: 01000161; feature: marine sponge reef; material: water | host: Sarcotragus foetidus | place: Greece: Milos, Mediterranean Sea | collected 2013-05-29 | depth 5-7 m
GCCGTATACTCGTCGCGCGGCGGCTCGACGCCTTCGAAGGTGATCTCCACCCCGGGGCCCGGGAGCCGGTCGATGATGCGGATGGTCCCGCGGCCGATCTCGTCGCCATCGTGGGTCACGGAGAGCGTGATTGTCTCGTTCCCCTCCTCCAAGGCATCGTCGACTGTCGTCAACGTCACGCCCACCGAGGTCGAACCTGCGGCGAGCAACACCTGGTGGCCGGAGGCTTCGTCGTCCGCGTCGACCGGCCCGACCTCGTAGTCGGCCCCCTCGGTGGCTGTGCCGTCGAACGCGAATGTGACCGTCTGATCGGTGGCGTAGGTCTTGCCGTTGGTGATCGCCACGGTCGCGGTGGACGATGTTTCCCCCTTCTCGCTGATCTCATCCGCGCTGACCGAGAGGTCCGGGACGGGGATGTCCTCGGGGTCGTCGATGAACGCCGGGTACCGGCAGTCGTCGCTCCCGGAGCACGGGGTCGCGTCGGGGTTGAGAAGCCCGATATCCTCGCTCCCAAATCCGGAGGCACGATGAAGGTGCACCCGGAAGCTCTCTCGTCCTTCGCGGACGTCGTCGTCGATCAGCGACAGGGGGATGCGGCGGCGCGCCACCCATCTGCCGTCCGCCAGCGCAAAGTCAGTTTCCCGCAGGCTCGCCCGCACGGTAAAGGACCAAAAATCCACGCCCGAAACCGCGGTGAGTTCCGGCCTGGACTCCGATTTGCCTTCGTCCGACACCGCGACAACAATGGATGCGCCGCGCGGCATGTCGGCAGCCATCCGGGCAATCACGATCACGCCGGCGCCGCCCACACGTTCCCCAAACAGATAGGAACTCCGGGTGAGCGAAACCGTCACCGCAGGGCCATCCTCCGAGATTACGAACACGGTCGCAATCGCCTCGCCCGTGTCGTAGCCGTCCACCGAATCCACGGCCACCGTGAGATCGCCGCTTTCGACGACCCTCGTGGAGAAACTGGCCGCCGCCAGGACCAGGACCGTATCCGCGTCGCCTGCGGCGAAGGTCACATCGTGGGATGTGTCGGAAAGCCAGTCCTGCTCCTGTGTCAGCCGTGCCGTCACGGTCAGGGCGTCGCCGAGCGGTACCTCGCGCGCCAGCGTAACGGTCATGGCCTCCAGCCCTGCGATGATCGTGTCGCGGCTAGCGTCCACGGTGATCCGCGGCATCTGGACCTGCCGGTTCATGATGCGGCTGGCCTTCATCTCCCCGACGGCGGTCTCCTCAGGGAGTGCGGGTAGCGACTGAGCCTGTACCGGCGCGCGCGCGGTGACCGCCAGCGCGATCAGAAGGGCCCCCCGGGAGAGCCGCGAGCGGCGAATCCCGCGCCACCGACGGCTGCGAAAGGAGAGGTGTTCCAGGCGAAAGAGATATATGGGCCAACGTCTGTATGCCGATTGCATGTGCGACCCCTGTCATCATTGGAGAGCACCGGTGTCGTTGCATCACGACGCCTCCGTGACTTGGGTCGGTCCCGCTGCGTTCACATCATTGAGATACTGGCCCTGCGAAGGATTCGTTCCCCCACTCCCGCGGGGAGGGTGGCGGCGAAAGTGGAACAGTGGGCTTGAACGCCGGACGGGCGCTCAGTCGGAGCGCGCCGCTCCCGTGAAGAAGTCGCGCAGCGCGCGGATGACGAGCGCATCCTCGCCTTCGCGCAGGAGGCGGGTGCGGATGGTCATCAGGTAGGCGAGTCGTGGTTCGGCGGCCATGAGCCCGGCCTTTACCTCGTCGGTAGTGAGCGGGACGACCTCGGGGTCCCAGGTCAGTTCCACGTCCTCGTAGCCCGCCGTGTTCACCACAACCTCGGCGCCGAGGCCCTGAAGGTCCGCCAGCCCGGTGGCGATGCGGCGGGCCATCGCCGACCAGCCCGCGACCCACGCGTCGACATCACGCGCGACGTATCGGTCCAGCGCGACGACGAGGCCGACGATCTCCTCCTTGCCGACCTTCATGCCGCGGCCGATGGCGTCGTTCGGCGAGGCGTTGAGACGGGCCGCCTCGATGAGGTCGGCCCGGCCGGCGAGGATGCCGGACGACTGGGGTCCGCCGATCCCCTTGCCGCCGCTGATGACGATGAGGTCGGCGCCCGCCCCGACGAATTCTGTCAGGCCGACGCCGGTCGGGAGGTCGGATGCCATGTCGACGAGCACGGGGACGCCGGCCTCCCGTCCGATGGCGATCTGCTCGCGGACGGTCATGACCTCGGGGCCGGGAGCCGGCGCCCAGTCCACAGGGGCGGGGGGCGCGAACATGGTCTGTCGTTCGGCGGTCGCGAGGGCGGCGATCATCGCTGTCCGCTCCGTGAGCTGCGCCCGGAAATCCTCCCGCGTTTCCGCCTCGACAATCGTCATCCCCGCGTCCCGGTAGGCGCGGTCGTAGCCGAAGCGGTGCGGCGTCTGGATGAGGCACTCGCGCCGCGGCCAGTCGGGGCGGGGAAGGGCATGGACCCGCTCGGGCTCCGTGCCGGTCAGGCAACCGGCCGCCCCGAGCACCATGGCCGAGAAGCCGCCCGCGGTGACGAGCGCGGCCTCGGTCCCGAGCCGCTCGGCGATCCGCGCCCCCGCCGCCTCCAGCAACTCGTTCATGTCGACGAAGAACTCGTTCGCCTCGGTCATGGCCGCGATGACCTCGGGGTCCATGCGCCCGCCGCCGAGGCGGGAGACGTGCTCGTGCGCCGGCAGATGCGGTCGGACGCCGAGGAGGCGCGTGTAGATGTTGTCGCGGTAGATCGCTTCGAGCGCCTCGGGGTCGCTCTGCCAGCCCCCCGCGTCCGCGCCCTCCGCCCCGTCGCCCGTCCCGCACGCCGAGAGACCGATCGTGAGGCCCGCCGTCCCGGCGCCCGTCCGGATCACGAAGCCGCGGCGGTCGATGGTCACGACCCGGGGAAAGTGGTCCGGGGCGGGGGATGGCAGGTCACAGCTGCTTCACCTCCTCCGCGATGCGGGCGAGGGCGTCTGACGCGTCCCCGAAGAACATGCGGTTGTTCCGCAGGTAGAAGAGCGGGTTGTCGATCCCGGCGTACCCGACCGACAGCGAGCGCTTGATGACGATGCACGTCTTCGCCCGGTCCGTCTCGATGATCGGCATGCCCGCGATCGGGCTCGAAGGATCGTCGCGCGCGAGCGGGTTCACGACGTCGTTCGCGCCCACCACCACGGCGACATCGATGTTCTCCATGTCGGAATTCACATCGTCCGGCTCGCAGAGCTGCTCGTAGGGCACGTTCGCTTCGGCGAGGAGGACGTTCATGTGACCGGGCATCCGCCCCGCCACCGGGTGTACGCAGTAGCGCACCGAGACGCCGCGCTCGGTCAGCATGTCCGCGAGTTCCCGCACCCGGTGCTGCGCCTGCGCCACCGCGAGCCCGTAGCCGGGGACGAAGATGACCTGCGAGGCGTAGCCCAGGACCATGGCAGAATCCTCGGCCTCGATCGGCGTCGCCACCCGGTCCCCGTCCGCGGCTCGCCCGGCCGCAGCCGAGCCCGTGCCGAAGGCGCTGAACAGGACGTTTGCCAGCGACCGGTTCATCGCACGGCACATGATGCCGGTGAGGATGAGCCCCGAGGCACCGACGAGGGCGCCCGAAATGATGAGCGCGTTGTTCTCGAGCACGAACCCGGCTGCCGCCGCGGCGAGCCCCGAATAGGAGTTGAGCAGCGCCACCACGACCGGCATGTCCGCGCCCCCGATCGGAATCACGAACAGGACACCGAGGATGAGGGCGACCGCGATGAGACCCCCGTAGAAGAGGAGGTTCGACTCGAAGCCGACCAGATAGACGGCCAGGACCAGCGCGACCGCCAGGAGAAAGCCGGCGGAGAACTTCACGAGCGGGTTCGAGATCGCGTTGCCGGTCACGAATCCCTGCAACTTCCCGAACGCGATCATGCTGCCGGAGAAGGTGACGGCGCCGATCAACGTCCCGGCCATGATCGACACGCCGGAGTCGATGGCGAGCGTCTCCGAGCCGCTCACGCGCAGATACTCCCCGACCGCAACGAGACCGGAAGCGGCCCCGCCGAACCCGTTGAAGACCGCCACCATCTCCGGCATGGAGGTCATCTTCACGGTCCGGGCCATGAACGCCCCGATGAGTCCGCCGGCGGCGAGGCCGACGATGATCCAGGTGAAGCCGAGGATCTCGCGGTCGAGCAGCGTCGCGATGACGGCGAGCAACATGCCGATCGCGGCGAGTCGATTGCCGCCCGCCGCCGTCTCCGGATGGCTGAGCCGCTTGATCCCGAGGATGAAGAGCACGGCGGACGCCAGGTAGGCGAGCGGGATGATGGTCGACAGTCCTCCTGAGATTTCCATCGCTAGCTCGCGTCCTTGCTCTTGAACATCTGGAGCATGCGGTCGGTGACGAGGAAGCCGCCGACGACGTTGATCGTGGCGAGGATCAGCGCCGCCAGCCCGATCCACCGCATGAGGGGCCCGTCTCCGGCACGGCCGATCACGAGCAGCGCGCCCACGATCGAGATCCCGGAGATCGCGTTGGATCCCGACATGAGGGGGGTGTGCAGCGTGGGCGGCACCTTCGTGATGAGTTCGAAGCCCACGAACATCGCGAGCACGAACACATACAGTCCGATCAGCAGCGTTCCTTCCATCAGGCAGGCCTTGTGTGAGATGTCACGGTGTTAGATGTCATGGAGTGAGGTGTCCCGAGACGAGGTGTCATGCGCCGAACCGGACCTCGCCCGCGTGCGTCACGCAGCAGGGTCCGATCACATCATCGCCCAGGTCCACCGTGACCCCGTCCTCGCCGATCATCGGTTTCACGAGCGCCGACAGGTTGCGCCCGAGCAACTGGCTGGCGTGGTAGGGCAGCGACCCCGGCACGTTGAGCGGGGCGTGGATCGTGACCCCGCGTTCGACGACCGTCTCCCCGGGCGTGGACAGCGAGCAGTTGCCCCCGGCCTCGCCCGCGAGATCCACGATCACCGAGCCGTGTTTCATCCCCTCTACCGTCGCCTCGGTGATCAGCACGGGCGCCGGACGTCCGGGGACGAGCGCCGTCGTGATGACCACGTCCGCCCGCGTGATATGCTGCTCCAGCAGTTTCCGCTGCCGGGCCTGCTCCGCCTCCTCCAGTTCCTTCGCGTAGCCACCTTCGGTCTCCGCGTCGTCGGCCGCACCCTCGTCGAGGTCCACGAACTTCGCGCCCAGGCTCTCGACTTCTTCGCGGACGGCAGCGCGGATGTCGTAGCCCCAGGTGTCGGCGCCGAGACGGCGGGCGGTGGCGAGCGCCTGCAGCCCCGCGACGCCCGCTCCGAGCACGAGTACACGCGCGGGCGAGAGCGTCCCGGCCGCCGTCATGAGGAGCGGAAAGATTCTCCCCAGCGAGTTCGCGGCGAGGAGAACGGCCTTGTACCCCGCGAGATTGCTCTGCGACGAAAGGGCATCCATCGATTGGGCTCGCGTGATCCTCGGCACGAGTTCCAGCGCGAGCGCGGTGACTCCGCGCCCCGCCAGGCGCTCGACCAGGGTCCCGTTCTCGTGCGGGCGGAGGAGGCAGGCGAGGACCGCGCCCTCCCGGAGTCCGTCCGCCTCGACTTCGGAGGGTGGCGCGACCTTGAACACGACGTCGGCCTCGCCCAGTAACCGGCCCGCATCGGGGATGATCTCCACTCCGACGTCCTCGTAGGCCGCATCGGGGAAGCCGGCCGCTTGTCCCGCCCCCGCCTCGATGGCGATCGCCACGTCATCCGATAGCAGACGCTTGGCCCCGTCCGGCGTGAGGGCGACCCGCGACTCGCCGGCGGCGGTCTCCCGCGGGACACAGATTCGAACGCTCAAGGGCGACTCCCATCATCTACGGTGTTGTCCAGCGCAGGGGTTCGGACGCGCGGCCGCGATCCGGTCGCGAATCTTGACCGCCCGACCGCCGCGCGCAACGCAGCGCCAGTCGCCGCGCCGGAGTGACCCGCCGGCCCGACCGGCGCGTGGCCGGCCCGAGCAGCGGCGCGAGAGCTCGGGCACTCGTGGGAGGAGTCAGCGGCCCGTGCATCCGCTCATGCGGATTGGCAATCCAATTGACAATCGGCATGGGGCTTCACACAGACTGCCAAGCACCTGCACGGCGCCGCGTCCGGCGGCCGTTCCGGTGGCCCGGGGCTCGGCTCGACGAGCCCGGCGCGCGCTCTCGATTGCGCCGCGGGGCCGGCGAGTGCCTATTCTCCCAAAGTCCCAGCCCAGGAGGACCGCATGTTTCGCCGTTCGTTCACCGCCCAGTCCGCGTCGGCTGCCGCGCTGTCGCTTGTCGCCACGGTGGCGCTCGCCGCCGCCACGGACGTGGCCGCCCAGGACGCGATCGCGCTCGCCATCGCGCCTATCCCCACGGAAACGGAGCAGGCGACCGCGAAGGTGATCCAGAAGCAGGGAGACGGGTGGGTGACGCTGCGCGAGGGCGCCGGACCCTTCATCTGCGTGGCGGATGATCCGGGCGCCGACGGGTTCCACTCCGCGTGCTACCACGAATCACTCGAGCCCTACATGGCGCGCGGTCGCGCCCTCACCTCGCAGGGCGTTACGGGTCGGGAAAACGTCGAGATGCGGATGGCAGAGATCGAGGCGGAGACGCTGGAGATGCCGAGTTACGCCATCCTGCACGCCATCTACGCGGGCGAGGGCTGGTCCGGAGACATGGACGCCGTCCTGAGGCATCAGGCCGTCATCTACACGCCCTTCGCGACGGCCGAAGACCTGGGCCTCCCCACGAGCGCGACGAGGGGCGCGTGGTTGATGGGCGCCGGCACGGCGAACTCGCACATCATGATCACGCCCTGACCGGCCTCACCGCACAGCGAATCACGGGACATGGCCGAGATCACACGACACCAGTTGAGCGCGCTGCTCCTTAGCGCGCTCCGGGACAGGGGATTGGGCGCGCGCGACCTCTTCGAGGGTCGCCAGGAACCGCTGTCCTGGTTCTTCCGTGCGGTGGCGTACGATCAGTCCGAACTCGACATCCTCGAGTCCGGTGCGCTGGATGCCCTCCATGCGCCGTCCGCGATGGTGGAACTGGTCATCGACGAGATGGCGCTCGGACTCGCCAATATCGGGACCGAGGGCCTCGGAACCTACCTGGCCTCGCCCGCGTCGGATGTGCCCGGCCACGAAGGCCTGGAACTCGATCCCGAGGTGATGCTCGGATACGTCCACATCGACGTCGCGCCTCCCGCCCTCTGGCTGGACGAGCGGGAGTCGGATCCCTCGCGGAACGATGCGCTCGCCACCCGCCTGTCCCGGGTCGCGCAGGATGTGGGGACGGTCTCCGACACCGTCGAGGTACACATCGAAGGCGCCCTCGACCCGGGTGGGGGGTGGACCGATCCGGGGGAGAGCGTTCGCCCCGCCGGGGTCGCGGTCCATTTCACCTTCGACATCCCGCTCGTCGGCACGGGAAAACGAGAACTCGCCGCCGTGTTCGCACGCGCGGCGGAGGGAGCCCGCGACGCGGTGGAGGGGATGCGATCCGTCTTCCGCGGAGATCACGAATAGCCGCCCGCGGCAAAACCCGCTTCCGCGTTCCTCTCGCCGCGGCCTTCGCGGCCGGCCTCTTCACCGCCTGCGAAGCCCCGTCCCCGCCGGTCTCGATCGACTGGGTCGAGGGGGACGGATACCGCGAGCGTCTCCTCTCGTTCGACGGACGGCCCGAAGGCGGCTTCACCTCGCTGACGCCTCGAAGAACGGGCATCGAGGCGATCCCCTCCGTATCGCGGGAGGCCCGGCTCGCGAACCGGACGCTCATTCACGGGGTGGGCGTGGCGCTCGGAGACGTGGACGGGGACGGCTGGGTCGACCTCTACCTCTGCATGCTGGACCAGCCGAACGTGCTCTACCGCAACCTCGGAGGCTGGCGCTTCGAGGACGTGACCGAGCGTTCCGGGGCCGGGCTCGACGACCGGATGTCGCGGGGCGCCGTCCTCGCGGACGCGGACGGCGACGGTGATCTCGACCTCTTCGTGGCCGTACACGGGGGGACGAACGCGCTCCTTCTGAACGACGGGAGCGGGGTCTTCGCGGAAGTGGAATCGGGGTTCGAGGGCGAGTGGGGGAGCAGCACGCTCGCGCTCGCCGATATCGACGGCGACGAGGACCTCGACGCGTACTTCGCCAACTACAAGACGGTCCAGGGAGATGACCTCTTCAGCCCCGCCGACCGGAGCCTGCGCGGGATGGTGGAGCAGGTCGGCGACGAGTTCGTGATCGCGCCCCCCTTCGACGAGCACTACCGGTTCGAGCTCGAGGGCGAGCGGGCGCTGCGCTTCGAGCTCGCGGACCCCGACGAACTGTACCTGAACGACGGGACGGGGGGTTTCGCGCCGGTCGACCTCGCGGGGGGCGTCTTTCGGGATGCGGATGGCGAGCCGATCTCCGGCGCCCCCCGCGACTGGGGACTCGTGGCGCGCTTCTTCGATGCCGACGACGATGGGGACGCCGACCTCTTCGTCGCCAACGACCTGGGAAGCCGGGACGGGTTCTGGCTCAACGAGGGCGGCCTTTTCACCGCCGCGTCGGGGCTTGCCTTTCGCACCGAGAGCGCCTCCTCGATGGGCGTCGACTTTTCTGACATCGATGGGGACGGCGACACGGATTTCGTGACGACGGAGATGCTGTCTCCGGATCCCGTGCGGCGTCGCGAACAGGTGGCCCTCGGCACCGCCGGGTGGACGCCCCCCGGCGAACACGCGACGCGGGCGTCTGCCGACCGGAACACCCTGCAACTCAACCGCGGCGATGGGACTTGGTCCGAGACTGCGCGGGCCGCGGGGCTCGACGCCTCCGAATGGACGTGGGGCGCGATGTTCCTCGATGTCGATCTCGATGGCTACGAGGATCTCCTGATCACGAACGGGCACGGGTGGGATCCGCTCGACGGGGATACGCAGGAGGCGCTCCGCACGGGCCGCATCCAGGTGGACTGGCGCGAGGAACTCGGCGTGTTCCCCCCTCTGCGGCTGCGCAACCTCGCCTTCCGGAACCGCGGGGACGGGACGTTCGTCGAGACAGGACGCGCCTGGGAATACGGGACGGAGCCCGACGTGAGCCATGCGATCGCCTCGGCGGATCTCGACCGCGACGGGGACCGCGATGTCGTGATCACGCGGCTGGACGAACCGCCCCTCATCCTGCGTAACGACGCCGGTGGCGCGCGGGTCGCCCTGCGCGTGCTCGCGGAGGGCGGGAACACGCAGGCGATCGGCGCGCGCGTCGTGCTCGCCGGGACATCCGCGCCGGGCCCGGGCGCGCAGGATCAGACGAGGCAGGTCACGTCCGGCGGGCTCTATCTGTCGGGGTCGGATCCGGGGCTCGCGTTCGCCATGGGCGGGCGCGATGAGGCGAGGGCGACGATCATCTGGCCTTCAGGGCGGCGCCGGACGCTCCAGGTGCGCGCGAACCGCGCCTATGAGGTGGGACCGCCGGAAAGCGAGGGCGGGATGGGCGAGTCGGCGGTGCCGGAGGGCAGCCTGGCGCTGTTCGCGGGACCGGAGCAGGTGGGCCGGCACGGCGAGTCGGCCTTCGATGAGCTGGCCCGGCAGCCGCTGGTGCCGCTCGAGCTGTCCCGGGGTGGCCCGGGCGTGGCGTGGGCGGATGTCGATGCGGATGGTGACCCGGACCTGCTCGTCGGGGCGGGGGCGGGAGGCCGCGCCCAGCTCGCGGTCAACGAAGCCGGGCGGCTGGCGGCCCCGGTGCCCATCGGCGCACCCGCCCTTGGCGACCACACATCGATCCTGGCGCTTCCCACGCCGGCTCGGCCGGTCATCATCGCCGGCGTCAGCAGTTGGGAGGCGCGCTCGCCGACCGACCTCGACGCGATCCCGCCCCTCGCCCGCCTCGACGCGGGGCCCGCGCCGGCCGTACCGCCGACCCGCCACGCGACGGGCCCCCTGGCGGCCGCCGATGTCGACGGAGACGGCGACCTCGACCTCTTCGCCGGCGCCCGAGCCACCCCCGGCGCCTATCCGCTGCCAGCCGACTCGAGACTGCTCCTGGCCGAAGGGGAGGACTGGGTCGTGGACGCGGAAGCAGCCGAGACCCTGCGGCAGATCGGGCTTGTTTCCGGTGCGGTGTTCTCCGACGTCGATGGTGACGGCGATCCCGATCTCGTCCTCGCGCTGGAGTGGGGGCCGGTGCGGCTCCTGGAGAACGGCGGGGGGCGCTTCACCGACGCCACGGCTGCCTGGGGTCTCGAAACGAGCACCGGCCGCTGGAACGGGATCGCCACGGGCGATTTCAACGGGGATGGCCGCCCGGACCTGGCCGTGACGGCCTGGGGAACGAACACCGGGCTCTTCGCGAGTCCCGAGCGGCCGGTCGGCGTGGTCGCGTCCGACTTCGACGGGAACGGCCTGGTCGATCTCATCGAGTTCGAGACCACAGTGGAGGGCCTTCGGCGGCCCGTGCGCGACTACCTCACGCTCGGAAGGACGCTCCCCTTCCTGCGGCGGGCAGCCCCCAGCTTCGAGGCGTTCGCGCGGAGTTCCGTCGAAGACCTCCTCGGGGCGGGCCGTACGGGGCTCTATCGGGCGAGCGCCGCGACGCTACTCCACACGGTCTTCCTCAATGCCGGAGGGCGGTTCGAGGCGCGCCCGCTACCGGCGAGCGTCCAGATCGCCCCCGCTTTCGGCGTGGTCGTCGCCGACTTCGATCGGGATGGGAAGGAGGACCTCTTTCTGGCGCAGAACTACCTCGCGACCCCGCAGGGTTTGCCCCGTCAGGACGCGGGTCGCGGGGTGGTGCTGCTCGGTGATGGGGCGGGCGGGTTCCGGGTCCTCGACGCGCCGCAGAGCGGGGTCGAGGTGTACGGGGACGCGCGCGGAGCCGCCGCGGCCGACTTCGATGCGGATGGGCGCTGGGACCTGGCTATCGGGCAGAACGGAGCCGAGACCGTCATCTTCCGCGGGCGGGGCGGACAGCCGGGGCTGCGCGTTCGACTGTCCGCGCCGGGCGGATCCGCGGGCGGTGCAGGCGCGCGGCTGCGCCCGACGTACGCCGATGGCACCGAGGGTCCCGCCAGGGAAATCCAGGCCGGAAGCGGATATTGGTCCTTCAACGGATCCGTGCAGGTGCTGGGGCGCGCGGCGGACATCCACGCCGTGATGGTGCGCTGGCCGGACGGCACGCAGGAGACGTTCCCGATGGACACCGTGGCGCCGGAGGCCGGCGCGCTGGAGGTCACACTGAGAAAGGGCGAAGGCTCGTGAAGGGCGGCGACGCGGCAGCCTGGGCGTGGAGCCGGCGGATCGTAGCGACGGCGCTGCTGGCCGTGGCGCTGCTGACCGGCTGCGGCGAGCCGGCTGCCGGCCCCGGCGGTCTTACGGACGGGACGCGTGACATGGCGGCCCGCCTGCTCGCGCTGGCCGACTCGGCGGATCCGCTGCTCGACGAACAACTCAACACCGCGCGCCTCCGATATCTCACCGACCTGCCTCCCTCGCCGGACGGCGCGGAGATGCTGGTCCGCGCCGCGAACGCCGCGCGTGAACTCCTGAACGCGGGGCACACCCAGCCTGCCCTCGAACAGCTCATCTTCGTCGACCAGACGCTGGAAGGGATACCGGCCGAGCCGTTCCCCGGCTTTCGCCGCTCCATCGAGGAACTCATCGGGATCGCCTTCCTGCGCCTCGGCGCGGAACTCGTATGCCCAGCCTCAGGACCCGCCGCAGGAACTGTCGAACCGGCACTCGACCGCTCCCCGTGCTGGCCCGCCGTGCCCTCGGGCGATCCCGTTCCGGTCTCCGATTCGGCGCGCGCGGCCCTGAACGCGGCGATCGGCTGGCACCGGTCGCTCCTGCAGCTGCGGCCCGAGGACCTTCGGGCCCGCTGGGCCCTGAACCTGGCCGCGATGACGGCCGGCACCTGGCCGGACAGCGTCCCTCCGGAATACCGATTGCCGGACACCGCGGTGGGCGGACCCGGAGAACTCCCTCGCTTCGACGACGTGGCAGCGCGGGTCGGCCTCGACGCGGTCTCGCTCTCGGGCGGTGCCATCGTCGATGACCTCAACGGCGACGGCCTGCCCGACGTCATGACGTCCTCCCGCGGGCTCCTGCACCAACTCCGCTACTTCGAGAGCGATGGCGAGGGCCGCTTCGTCGACCGCACGGCCGAGGCCGGGCTGGAGGGGCTGCTCGGCGGACTCAACCTGGTCCACGCCGACTACGACAACGATGGCGACCCGGACATCTTCGTCCTCCGCGGCGGCTGGCTCGTGCAGCCGTACCCCAACTCGCTGCTGCGCAACGACGACGGCTTCTTCTCGGACGTGACTCGGGAGGCTGGACTCTACTCCGAGCACCCGACCCAAACCGGCGCGTGGGCGGATTTCGACGGCGATGGCTGGCTCGACCTCTTCATTGGAAACGAATCGAGGGACAGCCTCACGCACCGCAGCGAACTCTACCGAAGCCGGGGCGACGGCACCTTCGAGGAAGTGGCCGCAGAGGTCGGCATCGAGGTGGCCGACTTCGTGAAGGGCGTGACCTGGGGGGACTATGACAACGATGGACGCCCGGACCTCTATCTCTCGATCCTCCACGCCTCCAACCGCCTGTACAGAAACCTCGGGCCCGACGCCGATGGTGGCGGCTGGACCTTCGAGGACGCGACCGAACGGGCCGGCGTCGGGGAACCGGTCGCGAGTTTCCCGACCTGGTTCTGGGATTTCGACAACGACGGCTGGCTGGACATCTACGTGGCGGGCTACGCGGCGCAGACAGCCGACCTCGTACGCGAGATGACGGGGGAGCCGCACGCCGCCGCCCTCCCCCGCCTGTACCGGAACCTCGGGGACGGGATCTTCGCCGACGTCACGGCCGCACAGGGGATCGACCGCATCATGTACGCCATGGGATCGAACTATGGCGACCTCGACAGCGACGGCCGGCTCGACTTCCTCGTCGGCACGGGCGACCCGGACCTCCGGCAGCTGATGCCGAACCGGATGTTCCGCAACCTCGGGGACCGCTTCGTCGAGGTGACCGGCGCGGGCGGCTTCGGGAGCCTGCACAAGGGGCACGCCGTCTCCTTCGTCGACATCGACAACGACGGCGATACCGATGTCCACGTGCAACTCGGCGGCGCGAACGAAGGGGACCTCTCGCCGAACGCGCTGTACGAGAACCCGGGGTTCGGTAACCGCTGGATCGCACTCACGCTGGTGGGAGAGCGGGCCAACCGGTCCGCGATCGGCGCCCGCATCACCGTGACCGTCGAGGGATCGGACGGGGAGAGACGGATCCACCGTCTGGCCGGCACCGGCGGAAGCTTCGGCGCGAACCCGCTCCGCCAGGAGATCGGGCTGGGCCGGGCGACCCGCATCGAGTCCGTCGAGATCCGCTGGCCGGGTTCGGATACCGTCGATCGCCTCACCGGCCTCGCCCTCGACCGCGCCTACCGTATCCGCGAGGGGACCGGAACCGCCGAACCCCTGGAGAGGCCCCGGATCCGCCTCGGCGGTGGCTGACCTCAGGGGGAGGGTCTAACGTGTCCCGATCGTTTCCCCCTCTGTTTGGGGGGCGCTTTCTCTGTGCCACACCCCCAAGTTGTGGTGATTGACCTGATAAATTCTTGGGATAACGTGCAGGATCACCAGAATCTGGAGGCAGGTGCCGTGGTGCAGGAGCGAACAGACGCGTGAAGGGTGCCCGAGATGCGTACGACCGGATCTTGGCGTCGCTGAACGAGGCCGCTCTCGACGACGCACGTTGGCCCGAGACCGAACGCCTGATCAGCGAGACTGCGCAAACGGAAGGCAGTGGCGTGGTGTTGTTCGGAGGCCGATCTCAGGCTGATGGAGTGGCTTTCCTCACGCGGTTCTCCCTTCGCGGACAACGCCGAGAGGACTGGGAGCGCAGGTACTTCGAGGAATACTGGCTCCAGGACGAACGCGTCCCCCGGGTGCTCAGACTCGATCACGGCGAGCTGGTGTACACGGGAGACCTGTATACGGACGCGGAGAAGAAGAGCTCGCCCACGTACAACGAGGCGTTACCCGATACGAAGGCCCAGGCCGGCCTTCACGTTCGGCTGGACGGGCCGGAGGGCCTGCACGTCATATGGGCTGTTTGCGACTCTACGGAACCGGGGGGCTGGGGAACCGATCAGATCAGGCTGATCCAGCGCCTTGCCCCGCACGTGGGCCAGTTCGCCCTCGTGCGCCATGCGTTGGCAGAGGCCAAGGTCACGGGCACTTCCACTCCCGGGCTACTCGACAACACGCGTGTCGGCGCAATCCAGCTCGACCGGCGCGGGCGGATCATGACGGCAAACGACCGCGCCCAGAGCATCCTGCGGCAGGGCAATGGCCTGCTGGATCGGGATGGCTTCCTGCGTGCGCGGATTCCGATGGAGAACGCCGTGCTCTCTCGGCTGCTGGAAGGCGCCTTGCCTTCCTTTGGCGTTCCGGGAGCCGCGGGATCGATGATGGTCTCGCGTTCTTCTTCCTCTGCCTCCTCGTTGCCCCGGCTGGCTCTCCACATCACGCCTGTAGGCGAGGAGTATCCTCACTTCAGGACGCGCAGGATCGGCGCCCTTGTTCTGGTCGTGGATCCGACCAGCGTGCCCCGCATCGACCCCGCGCACGTGGCGACGGGCCTGGGCCTTACGCCGGCGGAGAGTCAGTTGGCGGTCGCGTTGGCAGCCGGCGAAACCCTGCATGAGATTGCCAGATCGACGGGGCGCACCGAAGAGACCGTGCGGTGGCATCTGAAGCAGATCTTCCGGAAACAGGGTATTTCCCGGCAGGTCGATCTTGTACGGCGCGTGCTGTCCCTGGAGGGTTTTGTCGATCTGCCACGGTAGTACCCCCGTGCCGGTCGAATGAGCTGACGGAAGCGTCACAGACCGCGACGAGAGAAGGCCTTCCCCACGATTCGCTCCCCCCCCTTTGTCATACATAGCCTATCTACCTATCTTCCTCTGTCACAGTTAGATGTGACGAGCACGACCGATCAAGCTCTCGACGCACACGCCGTGACGGAGGCAGCGAAGAAGTCATGAATCAGTCGGACCCTTTCGAACGCATCCTGGGGGTACTGCAGAAGGCCGCGCTCGACGGTGCAGCCTGGCACCAGGCGGATCGCCTGATCAACGAGATCGCCGGCACCGACGGAAGCGCCCTGGTGTTCGCGGAGGAGAGTCCTTCCGCCGACGCGACGGTGTTGCTGGCGGAGTTCAGTTTCTTCGGGCAACGCCGGGAGGATTGGGAGCGCAGCTATTTCACGCACTATTGGCTGCAGGACGAACGAGTGCCGCGCGTTATCCGGCTACCCAGCGGTCGCGTGGTCCGCACCAGGGATCTCTACACCGCCCGGGAAAAGCAGACATCGGCCACGTACAACGAGGCGTTGCCCGAACTCAAGTGGCAGAATGGGCTCCAGATCCGTCTGGACGGCCCACAGGGATCACACGTCTCATGGACCACGTCCGACCGCACGCAGCCGGGAGGCTGGGGATCGGATCAGATCGGGTTGATTGAACGTCTCGCTCCCCACGTACGTCAGTTCGCGGTCGTACGCCACACGCTGGCCGAGGCCGGAGTCGTGGGCACGTCCGTCACCCGGCTGCTCGACAACACCCGTGTCGGCGCCATCTATCTCGACCGGCGCGGACGGATCCTGACCACAAACGACCGAGCCCTCGGAATCCTGCGGCAGGGCGATCGCCTCCTCGATCGGGATGACCGCCTGTGTGCCCGGAGTCCGACGGAGAACTCCGAACTCTCCCGCCTGTTGGCCTGCGCCTTGCCTCCCTTCAGCGCCCAGGGTTCGGCCGGCTCGATGATGATCGGGCGCTCCTCAGCGACGCCACTGGCTCTTCACGTCACTCCGGTGGGCGATGAGTATCCGTCCTGTTGCAAGCGGCGGGTCGCCGCACTTGTCATGGTCGTGGACCCGGCCGGCCGGGCTTCGGTCGACCCGGGCCTGGTGCAGGCGGCTCTCGGCCTTACGGCGGTGGAGAGCCGACTGGCAGTGGCACTGGCCGCCGGCGACACGCTTCAGGATATCGCCCGGGCAAATGGAGGTGCGGAAGCGACCGGGCGGAGGCTCCTGAAGGAGATCTTGCGCAAACAAGGGATTTCGCGAGAAGTGGACCTGGTGCGGCGGGTGCTGACTCTGGAGGGTTTCCCCACCTGTCCGGCTGAACCCTCGCCGCCCCACCGTGACGAGCTTCTCACGAGCGCCAGCGCCTGATCTTCCTCCCCCCGCTATTTGAGGGGTGCGATCCTAGTGGTGCCCCCTCAAATTGGATAGGCCGCTCTTTCGCAGTTCGCCCGCTGATGACGGCTAGGGTCCGCCGCCTCCCTTGAGGATCAGGAGCGTGTCGATCGCCGAGGAGAAGGTGCCGAAGTCGGCGGCACCCCGGAGGGCCACGCTGTCGCCGAGGATGAAATAGGGCGTGCTCGAGATCCCGGCCTGCGTGACGCTGGTGTAATCGCGGAGCACGAGCGGGGCGAGGGTGCTGTTGCGGACGCACGAGCCGAACGACTCGATGTCAATGTCGAGCTCGTCCGCATAATCGATGAACAGCGCGTAGGCATCGGCCGCCCCGCTCCACTCGTCCTGACGCTCGAACAGGATGTCGTGCATGGGCCAGAACTTGCCCACGGCCCCGGCACAGTAGGCGGCTTCCGTCGACACGAAGGCCTGCGGGTGCCCGGGATTGGCGTACGCAATCCACAGGTAGCTGACCTTGCCCTCGGCGATGTAGGCGCTGTCGATCTTCGTCAGCGTCTGCTCGTGGAACTGCCGGCAGAAGGGACACTGGAAGTCGGATATCTCCACGACCCGCACGGGTGCTCCCTCTTCCCCCTTGATGCGGTTGCGGTCCGCGCGGTCGCGGGCCACCTGGGCGTCGGGCGGTACGACGGAGCGTTCCTGGGTGCTCCCGGCTTCAGCGGCACAACCCGCCGCCACCACGACGATACCGGCAAGCAGGCCGGCAGCGGGTCCGATGGGTCCGAAACGAGATCTGGCGTTCAACCCGGTTCTCCCGGTGAGAGGTCGGCGGCGGCCCGATGGAGCGCGTCGAGCACCTCGTCGAGGTGGCGCTCCTCCGTGTGAACGCTCCCGACGGACAACCGTACAGTATAGCGTCCATCGAGTTCCGTGTGCGAGAGAAACGAGCGACCGCCCGCGTTGACCCTCCGCAGAATATCGCGGTTCCAGCGGTCCGCCCCCGCCGGATCGCCCTCCAGCTCCGCGCGGAAACAGACGGTGCTGAACGAGACGGGCGCCGCGAGTTCGAACACGCCGCCCTCGACGAGCCGCGCCGCGGCCGCCTCGGCCAGCGCGATGTGTGCGCGCATCGTCTCGGCGAGGCCGTCCGTCCCCACGCATCGGAACAGCACCCACAGCTTGAGCCCGCGGAAGCGGCGGCCGAGCGCGAGCCCCACGTCCATGAGGTTCGTCTCGTCGTCCTCCGATTCGAGGTAGGTCGGGGTCAGGGCGAGCGAAGCCCTGAAGGGGGCTGCGTCCCGATAGAGGAGCACCGAACAGTCGAGCGAGGTGCCGAGCCACTTGTGGGGGTTGAGGACGACGGAGTCCGCTGTCTCCCAGCCGCTGAAGAGAGGCCGCTGTTCGGGCACCATGGCGGCAGGTCCCGCGTACGCGGCGTCCACATGAAGCCAGACGCCGTACTGGTCGGAGATCGAACGGAGGGCCGGGACCGGATCGATGCTTGCCGTCGAGGTGGTGCCGATCGTCGCGCACACCATGGCCGGGTGGATCCCTGCTTCCAGGTCCTCCGCGATGGCCGCCTCGAGCGCTTCCGGACGCATGCGGAAGGCGGCGTCGGTCTCGATGCGGCGGACGGCGCGGCGGCCGAGCCCGGCGGCCATGGCCGATTTTTCCACCGAAGAATGGGACTGCTCGGAAGTGTAGACCGCGAGGGCGGGTCCTCCCGGGAGACCGTCGTCCCGAACTCCGGCTCCCGCGCGCTCGCGGGCGGCGAGGAGGGCGGTGAAGGTGGCGGTCGAAGCGGTGTCGAAGATGAGTCCCGTGAAGGACCCGGGGAGACCGACGGCCTGGCGCAGCCAGTCGACCGCGGTCCGCTCGACTTCGGTCGCGGCCGGCGAGGTTCGCCACAACATTGCGTTTACGCCGACGGCGGCGACGAGGAGTTCCGCCACGACGCTCGGCGCCCGCGTGGAACTCGAAAAATAGGCGAGAAAACCAGGATGATTCCAGTGGGTGAGACCGGAAACGATGTGCTCGTCGAAGTCGGCCAGCACGCGGTCGAAGGGCTCCGCCGAGCGGGGCGGCGCGGCCGCAAGCGCGCGTCGCACGTCCCCGGGCGCGACGGCGGGGAACACCGGCCGCTCCTCGACGTGGCTCCGGTAGTCGATCGTCCATTCCGCCGCTTGCCCGAGCGCCGCGCGCAGGGTCTCCGCGTTCCAGTCCGAAGCGGTCGCGGGTGCAGCGGTCGCGGGTGCAGCGGTCGCGGGTGTGGTGGCCTCGCGGTGCGCTGGATCGGTGTGGTCCGGCATGCAAACTCCTGACTCCCGGGAGTCACTGTGGCTTCTGTTGGCCGATCTCCAGGTCGCGATCGAGGAGGAGATCGAAGCGGTCGCGGCGGACCTCTCGCGCCGTCGTCTGGACCGGCCGATTCCTGCACTCTCCGGACGCTCCAGGGGAGAGGCGGGGACCGGTTATCGCTACGCCTTCCAGATCGCGGGGGGAACATACGACATCCGCGCGGATGACCGCGTCCGCATCCACAGCGGCGGGCGGGACGCGCTCGGGGTAGTCCTCCGTTTCGACCGTACGCTGGGCCTCCTGCAGGCCGTGAGCACGGAGTGGCTCGGAGAACGGCTCGACGGCGCCGAACTCGAGTTCGATCCCACCTGGCTGCTGCGCGAACTGTCCGCGCGGCTGGCCGAACTCGGACAGGATCCGGAGGACTTCTTCCCGGACACGGTGCTGGGGGCCTTCGGCCGCGTGCCTCCACGTCTTGGCCGCGATGCCCCGCGACTGGCCTCGTCGGAGGACCTGAACGAGCCGCAGCGGGACGCCCTGGAGCGGGTGCTGGGCAGCAGTGCCCAGCTGGTCTGGGGCCCGCCGGGTACCGGCAAGTCCCGCCTCGTGGCGCGCGCGGCGCTCGAACTCGGGCTGCGCGGGCGGGTGCTCGTCGCGGCGACGACGAACGGTGCGGTGGACGAGATTGCGCGTCGCCTGGCCTCCATCGCGGATCCGGCCATGCTCGATCGCAACCGGATCATCCGTGTGGGGTTCGATCTGGGCGCCGCGCCCGACACCCGCCTCGACCTGGGCGCGGCGCTGGCACGGCGGATCGATGGCGGGGCCGGCGGCGTGGACCGCACGCTCGCGGACCTCGAGGGGCGGCTGACGACGGGCCCGTCGTCAGGGTCGCGCGAGGACGGTTCGGGCCTCAATCCCTACGCCCGGGCAGGACGCCTGCTCTCGCTCGCCCGCTCGCGCGGAGATACGGAGGCCGCGCGCAACCTGGGCCGCGCCATGCTCGAGATCGCCCGACAGGCGGAGCGGGTGCTGGAGGAGGCGGACATCGTCCTCACCACCTTCGCCCGGCTCTCGATCCGGGAGGAACTCCGCGACCTGAGGTTCGAGTCCCTGCTCATCGACGAGGCGAGCACGGCGCCACTCCCTTACGTGGCGCTGGCTGCCTCGAGGGTCGCCGGGCCCGCCATCGCCGTCGGCGACTTCCAGCAACTCCCGCCGGTCGTGTCGAGCACGGCCCCGGCGGCGGCGCGATGGTTGCGGAGGGACCTGTTCAGGGAAGCGGGCGTCGTGGACGAGGCCGGGGCCGGCAGCCCGCTGCCCTCTCCGAACGACGGGTTATGCGCAATGCTGGATCTCCAGTACCGGATGGCGCCCGACATTCGTGAGCTGGTGAGCGAGTTCTTCTACGGCGGACGGTTGCGAGACGCCCCCGAAATCGCGCGTCGTGTGGCGAAGGGGGCCCCTCTCACGGTTCTCGATACGAGCGGTCTCGATCCGCGGGTCGAACGCGTGGACGGGTCCCGGCGGAACCGGGCCCACGCCGAGGCCGTGGCCGACTACCTGGCCGCGGCGGCCCGGGATGGGGTCGACGACATCGCGGTGGTCTCACCCTACCGCGCACAGACCCGGTACCTGCGCAATCTCATCCGGCGACGGCTCGGTCGCGCCGGCCCCGGAGATCTCGAGGTGAGCACGATCCATCGCTTTCAGGGGCGGGAGAAGCGTCTCGTCCTCATCGACACGGTGGATGCCCCTCCCGGACGCAGCTGGTTTCTGGATGAACGGCGGAACCGGGACTTTCCCAGGCTGCTCAACGTCGCTCTGTCACGGGCGCGCGATAACCTCGTCATTGTCGCCACCGTAGCCGGTCTGCGGCGGACTCTGCCCGGTGAGGCCCTCCTCAACCGTCTGCTCCGCCACCTGGAGCAGTCAGGCTCGCGCATCGACGCCGCCCCCACGGATCTCTGGCACGGCCGATGACCAAATTCTGCTTTTCCCTTGCGAATCACTACGAGAAACGGACATGGAATCAATGAATTTTTGAAAAAAATGCCGACGACGGCGATTGGCGGTTGACGGCGGAAAAAAATCTTTTTAGAATCAGGGCGTGCTAAGGGAGGCGGCACCGACCGACCGGAGGTCGAGGCCGATGACCGCACCGCGAGTTGCCCGACGCGAGATCGCGAAACCGGGGCGCAAGTCCCGGGCCAGAGGGAGCGGAGTTCCGGCGACGGAGCGAGGCGACCGAAGGAAGTGGGATCGAGCACAGCTGGTTGGGCGGACGGTACCAGGCTCGGCGAGGTTCTGGGAGACCGCGCAAGCTACCAGGACCGGGCGGTAGTTGGCCGTAAACAAGCCTCTTCACTCAGCCCCTGACACCTTCGGGTGGCCAGGGGCTGAGTGCATCCATCTCGTTTCCCGCTCCTCCCGTTACAACGGCGGCACTGCCCTCAAGGCAGGTCTTCTCGTCCTCTCGAGCGGCTACCGGTGACGGCAGGGCGCGGGGGGATCCGAGAGACTTGGCGGCGGGCGCAGGAGCAGGAACTTCTCTTGTTCCTGGTGCGGTCGCCGCCAAGCTGATGATGCACGGATGTAGCTGTCCAGTTTTTTGAAAAACACGATGTTGAAATATTGTCCATATCCTGTCCAAAAAACGTGGATCTTATAGGACGACACGGGACGCGCACCGGGGGGAGTCGCTCGGGACTCAAGGCTGTCGCATCTTTTCGGGGATCACCGCTTTCCACGCTTTGTGGAAAACCGGCACTGGGGACGGCAACCGGGCGGCGCCATTGCGAGTCGTGATTCAACGAGTCAGCCGGGCCCGCGTCCGGGTCGGAGGCGAGATCGTGGGCGCGATCGGCCCCGGGCTCGTCGTTCTCGTCGGCTTCGCGCCGGACGACTCGGAGGCGCAGATGACCTGGATGGCCGACAAGCTCTGGGGCCTCAGGGTGTTCGCGGACGACGAGGGTCGCATGAACCGCTCGGCTCGCGACGTCGGCGGAGCGCTTCTGATCGTGTCTCAATTCACGTTGTACGGGGACGCTTCCCGGGGTCGGCGCCCGTCCTTCACGGGGGCCGCGCGCCCTGAGGCTGCCCGCGCGCTGTACGACCGCTTTGTGGAGTTGTGCCGGGCGGGTGGTGAGGTCGCGGAAGGGGAGTTCGGGGCGATGATGGACGTGGAACTGACGAACGACGGTCCGGTGACGCTTCTGGTGGAGCGCTGAAGTGCGTCCGCTCCGGATCGGAGTCATCGGCTCGGGAGAGGCGGCGCCGGCGGACGCGGAACTGGCCCACACCGTGGGCGCGGCCCTCGCCCGCGCCGGGGCGATCGTCGTTTGCGGCGGGATGGGCGGCGTCATGCGGGCGGCGGCGGACGGAGCTTCTTCGGAAGGAGGGACCGTGGTGGGGATTCTGCCCGGCGGCGACCCCGGGGCGGCGGCGGAAGGGGTCACGATCCCGATCCCGACCGGGCTGGGGGAGGCGCGGAACGTCGTCGTGGCGCGGGCGTCGGAGGCGGTGATCGCGATCGCCGGTGAGTGGGGGACGCTCAGCGAGGCGGCCTTCTGCCGGAAGTTCGGCGTACCCGTGATCGGGCTCGCCTCTTCGCTTCCGGAGGGCGTGGTCGAGGAGGTCGCGGACGGCCCCGCTGAAGCGGCTTCCCGGGCTCTGAAGCTTGCGGAGGCACGACGGGAGCGGCGTCGGGGACAGAGGGTGAACGCGTGACCGGATTCGTGCTTTTCGGCAGCATTCTCGTCGTGCTCCTCGTGACGATCATCTGGGCCGCGATTCGGGCGGGGGACGACACGGGTGCGTCGCTCGGCTCCGCGGAACGCCGCGACGCGGCCATCGAGGCGCTGAGGGACCTCGAGCTGGAATACCACACGGGGAAGCTCCGCGAGGAGGAATACAGGCTCCTGCGCGCCCGCCTGGAGCGGGCCGCCATCGACGCCCGGGACGCCGTGGCCTCCGGACGGAAAGGACGGGAGCAGCGTCCGGCCGGGGACCGCGGAGACGCCCCGCCGGCCCCGAGCCGGTGCCCGGATTGCGAGGAGTCACTGGCCGGGACCGAAGCCTTCTGTCCCGCGTGCGGGGCCGTAGTCGCAACTCCTGTTTGACACCTCGTTGACGTGCCCCCCGAAGCTTGAAACGAGGCTCGAAACCGGACGCCGGACGCAGGGATGAGAGAAAAACCGAAGAAATTGCGAAAGGTCGTCCCGAGTCGTATTGTCAACCTCCGCTGCGGTGGGTGATCGGCTCCCCGTCATCGGCGCTGCGGACCCCTCGGGAATCGGGAGAGCGTGAAATGGGTGTGGAGATGAACCAGGAACAGAAGAAGGCGTTGTCCGTGGCCCTCAACCAGATCGAACGGGCTCACGGCAAGGGAGCCATCATGCGGCTCGGAACCGAAGGGGCGCGGGTGCGGATTCCGGCCATTTCGACCGGTGCGCTCAATCTGGACCACAGCACGGGGATCGGCGGCATCCCGAGGTCGCGCGTCACCGAGATCTTCGGCCCCGAATCCTCGGGCAAGACCACCCTCACGCTCCACGTGATCGCGAACGCGCAGAAAGATGGCGGCGTGGCGGCGTTCATCGACGCCGAGCACGCGCTCGATGTGGGGTATGCAAAGAAGCTGGGGGTCGATGTCGAGAACCTCCTCGTGTCGCAGCCCGACACGGGCGAGCAGGCACTGGAGATCGCCGAAGTGCTCGTCCGATCCGGCGCGCTCGACGTCATCGTGGTGGACTCGGTGGCCGCTCTCGTACCCAGGGCGGAGATCGAAGGGGAGATGGGCGACTCGCACGTCGGCCTTCAGGCACGGTTGATGTCGCAGGCTCTGCGCAAGCTCACGGGCGCGATCGGGCGCTCCAACACCGCCGTCATCTTCACCAATCAGATTCGCGAGAAGATCGGTGTCATGTACGGGAGCCCCGAGACCACGACGGGTGGCCGGGCGCTGAAGTTCTATTCCTCGCTCCGACTGGACATCCGCCGGATCGCCTCCATCAAGGAAGGAAACAATCTGGTCGGAAGCCGGACGCGCGTGAAGGTCGTCAAGAACAAGTGCGCACCGCCGTTCAAGCAGGCCGAGTTCGACATCATGTTCAACCAGGGCGTGAGCCGGGAGGGTCTGCTCGTGGACATGGGCGAGAGTATAGGCATCGTGAGTCGCGCGGGCGCCTGGTACTCGTATGGGGAAGACGTTCGGCTCGGGCAGGGGCGCGAAAACTCGAAGACCTTCCTGCGCGAGAATCCGGACATCGCGGAGGAGATTGAGGCCCGGATCCGCGACGAACTCGGAATGACCGTGCCGGAGCCGGACACGGCCGCGGCGGATGCGGACGCGGATAAGTCCAGGAACTCCCGGCCCCCCCCGAAGCAGGCGACCCGGCGTTAATCTCGGCCCTCTGCCGCAACGCAACCGGGCGATCTCTGCAAAGGGCGGCGGTCGGAGGCCGCCTTGACGGCCGGTAGCACGTGAACGAGATCACCGGCCTTGTCCCGGTCAAGCGCCGTTCGGGCTGGACGGAGGTCCAGTTGGACGGCGTTTCCCTTTGTCGGCTTCGCGATGAAGATGTGCATGGACTGCGGCTCACCGTCGGGGTCCAGCTCGGACCGGAAGAACTCGAAGCTGTCCGGGCCGCGGCCGGCCGGGCCGAAGCGATGTCGGTCGGGCTGCGCTACCTTTCCGTGCGCCCGAGAAGTCGCCGGGAAGTGGAACGTCGGCTGGGGCGGGATCGGATCGATGGGGCCGCGATTCAACACGCGCTGGAACGTCTGGAAGCGCTGGGGTATCTCGACGACGCGCAGTTCGCGGCCAGCTTTGCGCGGGATCGCATTCGGCTCCGGCCCTGCGGAACCCGTCGCATGCGGTCCGACCTTCTCGCACGAGGCGTCTCTCGGGAGGATGCGGATCGCGGCATCCGCGAGGCGATGGTGGAAGAGGACGCGACGGAAGAGGCATTGCTCCGTCGCGTCGCGACCGCGCGGGCGCGGAGGCTTGCGGGCGCGGACCCGGCGAAGGCACGTCGACGGCTGTTCGGCTACCTGGCCAGACGGGGGTTCGCCGCCGGCAGCATTCGAGCATGGATCGACGCGAACTGGCCGGATGAGGATGGCCCGGCGAGATAGCGCCGGACGGAACGGGAAAACGAGAGCCACGAGTCGGACGGATACACGATGAAGGCGGACGAACTCCGGCAGAGCTTCATCTCCTACTTCGAGCGGCAGGGGCACATGCACCTGCCCAGCGGCCCGCTCGTCCCGGCGGATGACCCGACGCTCATGTTCACGAACGCCGGGATGGTGCAGTTCAAGGGCATCTTCACGGGAGAAACGGAGCGCCCCGACCGGCCCCGCGCCGTCACGTCCCAGAAGTGTCTGCGCGTCAGCGGCAAGCACAACGACCTGGAGGAAGTGGGGCGGACCGCGCGCCACCACACCTTCTTCGAGATGCTCGGGAACTTCTCCTTCGGCGACTACTTCAAGCGCGAGGCGATCGCCTTCGCCTGGGAGTGGGTGACCGGCGACCTCGGCCTGGAACCCGACCGTCTGTGGGCCACTGTCCACTACGACGACGATGACGCGTTCAACCTCTGGCTGGAACTGACCTCGATTCCGGAGTCGCGCGTGCGGCGCCTGGGGGACAAGGACAACTTCTGGCAGATGGGGGATACCGGTCCGTGCGGTCCCTGCTCCGAGCTGCACTACGACCTGCGGACGGATCGCGATGACCGGATCACGGACGCGCAGTTCGAGGCGGCCGGCGAGGCGGACGCGATCATCGAGTTCTGGAACCTCGTCTTCATGCAGTTCGACCGCGCGCCGAACGGCACGGACACGCCGCTCCCCGCGCCCTCGATCGATACGGGGGCCGGACTCGAGCGCATCGCGGCCCTGCTGCAGGGCGTGGGAACGAACTACCACACGGACCTCTTCCTCCCGATCATCGAAGCGGCGGAGGAGGGTCTGGGAATCGCCTACTCGCGGGCGCCCGAAGACTGGGACGATGGTGTCGCGTTCCGCGTCCTGGCGGATCACGCGCGGGCGGTGGCGTTCCTGCTGGCCGATGGCGTCTTCCCCTCGAACGAGAAGCGGGGCTACGTGCTGCGGCGGATCCTGCGCCGCGGGGTCCGGCACTACTGGCTGCTGGGCCGCCGCGACCCGCTCCTGCACGACCTCGTGGACGTTGTCGTGGACCGCATGTCCGCCACATTCCCCGAGCTGGAGGCGAGGCGGGAGCACCTGCTCTCCACGACGCAAGCCGAGGAGGAACTCTTCCTCTCGACCATCGAGGGCGGCATGCGCGAGATCGACCGGGCCATGCCGGAGGGAGGCTCGGGTACGGTCGCGGGCGACGTCGCGTTCAAGCTCAAGGACACGTACGGCATCCCCGAAGACCTCACCGGCCTCATCGCCCGCGAGCGCAGCTACGAGGTCGACTGGAAGGGCTTCAACGAAGCTCTGGAGGCCCAGCGCGCCCGTTCGCGCAAAGGGGCGCGTGCGACTCTTACAGGCGAGCTTGTCGGTTCCACTCAGGCGACCGCCTCCCTCGGGCCCCGTTCGCAGGAGTTCGTGGGTTACGGGGACCTTGAGATCGAAACCGACTGCCGGCGCTGGGCACGGGACGGGCTGCACGCGTTCCTTCTCGAGCGGAATCCCTTCTACCTGGAGAGTGGGGGACAGGTCTCCGATACCGGGCGCGTCGCGGGGGACGGCTGGGCTGTCGACATCTCCGAGGTCTGGGGAGATGACGGCAGGACCGTGGTCGCGGGGGCGCTGGCGGAAGGTGCGCTACCCGAGGCCGAGGGGATCGTCGAGGACTACGTGTGCGCGCAGGTGGATCCGATCCGCCGCGAGACGGAGCGCAACCACACGGCGACGCACCTTCTGCACGCCGCGCTCCGCAACCGGTTGGGCGAGCACGTGCAGCAGGCCGGATCGCTGGTGGCCCCGGACCGGCTTCGCTTCGACTTCAGCCATCGGGGTCCCCTGACCCCGGACGAGCGGGCGGATATCGAAGCGGAAGTGACGGAGGCGATCCTCGGGAACCACGATGTCGACGCAGCGCAACGCGACTATGACGAGGCGATCGCTGCCGGCGCGATGGCCCTCTTCGGGGAGAAGTACGGTGACATCGTGCGCGTGATCGAAGTTCCGGGCCTCAGTCTGGAGTTGTGCGGCGGGACGCACGTCCGCACGACCGGTCAGATCGGGACGTTCAGGATTCTGTCCGAGACCGGGGTCGCGGCGGGGATCCGGCGCATTGAAGCGGTGACGGGGCAGGGGGCGTACCGACGCGAGCTGGAGCGGGACCGGCTCCTCACCGAGCTGGCCGCGCGGTTGCGCTGCCCGCCGGCCGACCTGGCGGCCCGCATGGACCGGCTCCTCGAGGAACGTGACGCACTCGCCGAAGAAGTTCGAGGGCAGAGGGGCAATGCCGCCGAGCGGCAGTTGGAGACGCTGCTCTCTCGTGCGGGTGCGACGGATGTGGCCGACGCGAACGGGGTCCGTTTCGTGGCGGGGCGCCTGGAGGTGCCCGGCGGTACGGACCTCGGCGCGCTCGCCGACCGACTGCGCGGCGGGATGGGGTCGGGAGCCGCCGTCGTTCACGTCGTGTTCTCGGACGAGGATCGCCACGCGTTCATCTCCGTCGTCTCGGACGACCTCATCCGGCTTGGCGTCAAGGCCGGAGACCTCGTCCGCGTCTCGAGCCGGGCCACGGGTTCCGGCGGCGGCGGGAGCGCGCGCTTCGCACAGGGCGGCGTGGGGGATCCGTCGCGCGCGGAAGTTGGGCTCGGAGCCGCGAGGGCCTGGGCTGCCGAGCGTGTCCCCGCCTTGTCCGGTGGCTGACGTGGCGGCCGATCCCGGCTCTCTCACGCTCGAAGCGTGGCTCGCGGGGCGGCTGGAGGGCGCTCCGGCGGAGTTGGCGGAGGCGGTGTGGCCGCTGGTTCGAGGGCGTCTGGAGGACGGCGAGGACGGCCTGGTCCATGCGGCGCTCGATGCCCTGGCGACGGTCGCGGAGGGCGAAGCGGACCGCTCGGAGGCGGTCACCCTGCTCGCCGCGGACGCAATCCTCACCTACGCGCTCGAGGCGGCGGCCGAGCTGGCGCTGGGGGGGAGCGCGGAGCGGGCGTGCCGACTGGCGGATCGTACGGGACCACACGGGCTGATCGGCGAGTACTTCGGAGCGCAGGAGGAGGTGAAGTGACGGCGCCGATGCCGGGACTCGCGGGCAAACGGGTACTCGTGACCGGCGGCTCGCGCGGGATCGGCCGCGCGACCGTACGAACCCTCGCGGCGTCGGGCGCGTCCGTCGGCATCGCCTATCGTCGTGCCGAGGCGGCGGCGCGGCAGGCGGTGGAGGAGGCGCGCGCGCTGGCCCCGGACGGACGCCACTGGTGTGCCGGGGGCGATCTGGCCGACCCCGAGGCTTGCCGGGCTCTCTTCGAGCGCGCCGATGCGGAATTCGGCGAACTCGACGGCTTCGTGGGCAACGCCGGGATCTGGAACGTGGAGGCGCGGCCACTGGAGGTGCTTGAGGCGGCGGAGTGGCGTCTCATGATCGAGACGAACCTCACCTCGATCTATGCAAGCACGCGGGAAGCGGCGCGGCGCATGCGGGAGGATGGGCGGATCGTGCTCGTGTCCTCGACCGCGTCCCAGAGGGGTGAGGCGGAGCACAGCCACTACGCCGCGTCCAAGGGGGCGATCAACGCGTTCTGCAAGTCGATCGCGACCGAACTCGGTCCGCGGTCGATCAACGTGAACGCCGTCGCCCCCGGATGGGTCGACACGGACATGGCCTCGCCCGCGCTTCAGGGAGAGGCGGGGCGCGCCGCGCTGTCGCTCATTCCGCTCGGACGGGTCGCGAGCGCCGAGGACATCGCCGGTCCCATCTGTTTCCTTCTCTCCGACGCGGCCCGACACATCACCGGCGAGATCCTGAACGTGAACGGCGGCAGCGTGCTGTGTGGCTGAGAATGCCCTGACCGGGATCGATCCGGGCCGATTCTCCCCGCCGCCCGGGTTCTCCCGCACCGCGGAACGACTGGAAGCTGCGGGGTTCGAGGCCTGGGCCGTGGGCGGCTCGATCCGCGACGCATACGTACAGCAGATCGGACGGGCGCCCGGCCTGCCCGAGCCGGACTGGGACCTCACGACGGACGCCCGCCCGGACGACGTCATGCGTCTCTTTCGGCGGACCGTGCCGGTCGGGGTATCGCACGGGACCGTCACGGTGCTCGATGGGGACGACAAGTACGAGGTGACGACCTTCCGGCGTGATGTCGAGACGGATGGGCGCCATGCGCAGGTCGCGTTCGCCGACTCCATCGACGAGGACCTGAGCCGCCGCGACTTCACCGCGAACGCGATCGCCTGGCGGCCGGCCTCCGGGGAGGTCCGCGACGAGTGGGGCGGCGCGGAGGACATCGAAGGCGAGATCCTGCGCGCCGTGGGAGAACCCGATGCGCGCTTCCGCGAGGACTACCTGCGCGTCCTGCGCGGCTTCCGGTTCGCGGGGCGCTTCGAGTGGGCGGTGGAGGCGCGCACGGACGAAGCGATGCGGGAGGCTGTGGGCGGTCTGTCCGGGCTGTCGGCCGAGCGCGTGCGCGAGGAGTTGCTCAAGGTCATGGCGGACCCGAAGCCTTCGGCCGCGCTAGACCTGTACGCGACCTGCGGGGCGCTGGGCCACTGGTACCCGGAGTTGCTGGGACTGGCGGCCGACCGTGACGCGTGGATGTCCGCGCTCGGCGCCGTGGATGCGGCCCCGGCGCAGGCCGCGAACGTGCGCCTGGCGCGTCTGCTTGTATCGGCGTCCGATACGTCGGAGGGGCGCGCCGAATCCGCCGAGTCGCTGCTCTCCCGTCTGAAGTTCTCCAACGCGGACCGGCACTACATCGCGCGGCTCGTTCGGCTGTACCTCCCCTTCGTAGGCGCCCTGGACTCTGCGGCGGAGCACCGGAGCTGGCTCGCGTCGGTCGGCGATGCGTGGGAGGACCTGTTCGAGCTTCACTTCGCCGTCGCCCGGGCCGAGGGTGAGCCGCAGGCGGAGCGCTACCTGGAGGTGACGCGGGCGCGCATCCGGGAAGAAATCGATGAAGACCCGCCCCTCGATCTGCGTCGTCTCGCCATCAAGGGAGATGATCTCCTGGACCTCGGCATGTCGCCGGGTCCGATCGTACGCCTGCTCCTGGAGGAGTTGCTCGAGCAGGTCATCGAGGACCCCGACCGCAATGAGCACGAGTCCCTTCTCGAGGAAGCGCGGCGGCTGATCGAGATCGGCTCGCTCGTCCAGGCGTCGCGGCAGCGCGACACACCGGAGTCCGGCAACGGGCCGTCCGGCACCGATGGCTGACGAGCCGAGTCTCTTCGCCGGCCTCGATCCGCGCGCTGAGCGCCCGGGCACCGGCGAGACGGGTCGGGCCGCCGGGACTCGAGTTGCCGACGTGGCCGACTCGCCGCTCGCCGCCCGCATGCGGCCCCGCGCGCTCGAGGAGTTCGTCGGACAGCCGAAGCTCGTGGGCGAGCGCCAGCCTCTGCGCCAGCTCATCCAGAGCGGGCGCGTCCCGAGCCTCATCTTCTGGGGCCCGCCGGGAACGGGGAAGACCACGCTGGCCGGGCTGCTGGCCACCCGCATGGAGGCTGCCTTCGTCCCCTTCTCGGCCGTGACCGACGGTATTCCGCGCGTTCGCCGCATCCTCGAAGAGGCGAAGGCGCGCCGCGCCGCCACCGGCCGCGGCACCGTCCTCTTCGTCGATGAGATCCATCGCTTCAACCGGGCGCAGCAGGATGCCCTCCTCCCGCACGTCGAGCGCGGCGCGGTGACGCTCATCGGGGCCACGACGGAGAACCCCAGCTTCGAGGTCGTCGGCCCGCTCCTGTCCCGCACGCGCGTCTTTGTGCTCGAGCCGCTGGCGCCGGAAGAGGTCACGGAAATCTGCGCTCGCGCGCTTCGGGACCGCGAGCGCGGCCTCGGAGACCGGGGCCTTCGCATCGACGCGGACGCGCTGACGCGGCTCGGGATCGAGGCGGACGGGGATGCCCGGCGCGCCCTGAACGCGCTCGAGACGGCGGCGGATCTGGCCGGCGTGGCCGATGTCCCGGCGATCTCCGTTGAACATGTGGCGGCCGCGCTGCAGAAGCGGTTCGCGCGCTACGACAAGTCGGGCGAGGAGCACTTCAACCTCATCTCCGCCCTGCACAAGGCCGTGCGCGGCTCGGACGTGGACGCCGCGCTCTACTGGCTCGCGCGGATGCTGGACGGTGGCGAGGATCCGATGTATCTGGCCCGGCGCATCGTGCGCATGGCCAGCGAGGATGTCGGACTCGCCGATCCCGGCGCCCTGGCGGTCACGGTCGCGGCGCGGGACGCGTATCACTTTCTCGGCAGCCCCGAAGGGGATCTGGCCCTGGCCCAGGCGGTCACCTACCTGGCCCTCGCCCCGAAATCGAACGCGGTCTATCGGGCTTTCGGCGCCGCTGCCGGCGCGGCGCGCGAGACGCCCGCCGAGCCCGTCCCCCTTCACATTCGGAACGCGCCCACGCGGCTCATGAAGGAACTCGGGTACGGATCGGGGTATCGCTACGATCACGATGAGGAAGACGGCGTGGCCGACCAGTCCTACCTTCCGGAGCCGCTACGCGGCAGCCGCTGGTACGATCCCGTGGGGCGGGGCTGGGAAGCGGACGCGAGACGCAGGCTCGAAGCGATCCGCGGCAGCCGGCGGCGGGAGGCAGCGGGAGCGGACCCCGAGGAAAGAGCGGGGGCCGAGACAGAGGAGAGGAATCGATCGACACAGTGACTTCGAACGAGGTGGAGGAACGCGCAGTTCTCGTGGGCGCGCCGCCGCTCGACATGCCGCAGGAGACGGTGGACGAACACCTCGAGGAACTCGCCCGCCTCGCGGGAACGGCCGGGGCCGATGTCCGGGGCGCGGTCGTCCAGCGTCTGCGCACGCCGAATGCCTCGACCTTCATCGGCAAGGGGAAGGTCGAATCCCTGGCGCGGACGCTCCGGGAGCACGAGGCGACGCTCGCCATCTTCGACGAGGAACTCACGCCGGCCCAGGGAGCGAATCTCGAGTCGGCGCTCGGTGTGCGCGCGCTCGACCGGACCGAACTCATCCTCGACATCTTCGCGCTGCGGGCCCGGACCTCGGAAGCGAAGCTCCAGGTGGAGCTCGCCCAGCTTCAGTACATGCGGACCCGATTGAAGCGGATGTGGACCCACCTCTCGCGCGAAGGCGGGGGCATCGGCGCACGCGGACCCGGGGAGCAGCAGATCGAGACCGACCGCCGGCTCATCGACCGGCGCCTGGCCCGGCTGCGGCGCAAGCTCGGCCACATCGCCCGGGCGCGGGTCACGCAGCGCCGGGCACGGAGCGAGCAGTTCACCGTGGCCCTCACGGGCTATACGAATGCGGGCAAGTCCTCCATCCTGCGCGGCCTGTCGGGCTCGGACGTCTTCGTGGAGGATCGGCTGTTCGCGACGGTGGACTCGGCGACGCGGGTTTGCGATCTCGAAGGCCCGGGTCCGATCCTCCTCACCGATACCGTGGGGTTCATCCGGAAGCTGCCGCATCATCTCGTGGCGTCCTTCCGGGCGACGATGGAAGAACTCGCCGAGTCCGACCTCCTGCTGCATGTGATCGACGCCTCGTCCCCCAGCCGGGACGCACAGCGCGAGGCCGTGGAGGGAGTGCTGGCGGAGGCCGGCGTGGCGGACCGTCCGGTGGTCGAGGTCTACAACAAGATCGATCGGCTCACGCACGAGGAGGAGCGGGCGCTGCGTGAGCGGGCCGCGGCGGACGGTCGGCCGCACGTCCTGACGTCGATCGTGGAGGAGGGTGGATTGGATCCGCTGCGCGAGGCCCTTCAGGCCGCGATGCGGGCCCGCCTCGAGACGGTGCGGGTGAGCCTGCCCATCGGGGACGGCGCCCGACTCGCCGAGGCGTACCGCGAGGGCGAGGTGCTGGAGCGGGTGTACGAAGCCGGGTGCGTGGTAATCGTGGCCCGCGTACCCGTCGCGGTGGCCGGCCGCTGGCGCGAGAGCGGCCTGGCCGTGGAGCGGGCCGACGCCGCCTGACGCAGCCGGCCGCGAGGCCGAATAACGGGAGCACATCATGGCGAACAGCAGCTTCTCGCACCTGATCGACTGCCGACTCTGCGTGAACATCGATCACGTAGCGACGGTGCGGCAGGCGCGCGGCACGGACGAACCCGATCCGGTGCGGGCCGCCGTGCTCGCCGAACTCGGGGGCGCGAACGGGATCACGGTGCACCTGCGAGAGGATCGCCGGCACATCCAGGACCGCGACGTGGAACTCCTGCAGCAGACGGTGCGGACGTTCGTCAACCTCGAACTCGCGGCCGAAGAAGAGGTGCTCGCCCTCGCCGAGCGCTGGCGGCCGGCGCAGGCCACGCTCGTCCCCGAGAAGAGGGAGGAACTGACGACCGAAGGCGGCCTGGACCTGTCCGTCGATCCGGCCCGCATCGCCGCCGCCGTGGCGCGGCTGCAGGACGTCGGGATCCGCACGTCGCTATTCATCGACCCCGATCCCGCCGCTGTCGATGCCTCGGCGGAAGCAGGTGCCGCCGCCATCGAACTCCACACCGGCGAATACGCCAACGCCCCGGACCAGGCGAACGCCGACCACGAACTGGCACGGCTGGAGGATGCGGCGGTCCGGGCCGCCGCCGCAGGCCTCGGGGTGCACGCCGGACACGGACTCACCTACGAGAACGTGCAGCCGGTGGCGGCGATCGCGGCGTGTGAGGAGCTCAACATCGGCCACTCGATCGTGAGCCGCTCCGTGCTCGTGGGGATGGAGCGCGCGGTGCTCGAGATGTCGGAACTCGTGCGCGAGGCGCGCGCGTGAGAGGCCGCCTCACAGTCCTCATCGGCGTCCTCGTCTCCGTCGCGCTTCTTGTCTGGGCGCTGCGGGACGTCTCGGCGGCCGAACTCCTGAGACACCTGGGCGAGGCGAACGTGTGGCTGCTGCTGGCCGCCACGGTGGTCGCAACGCTCACCTTCAACATCCGCGCGATACGGTGGGAGATCCTCCTCCGCACCTCGAACGGAAGCCTGCCGTTCGGTTCGCGCTACGCGGCCGTGTGCATCGGCTTCATGGCGAACAACGTCCTCCCCGGCCGGCTCGGAGAGTTCGCCCGCGCCTACTCGCTGTCTCGGATCACCCCGGTGCCGCTGACCGCCGCGCTGGCCTCGCTCATCGTGGAGCGCCTGCTCGACGCGATCGTCCTCATGGTCTTCCTCGTCCCCGCCTTCTTCATCGTAGGGGTCGACGAAGCCGCCTCCGGAACGCTGCGCGACCTGTTCACGGTGGGGGTCATCCTCGTCTCCGCGAGCCTGATCGCGCTCGCGCTGCTCGTCCGCTTCCCGAACCGCTTCCTCCGGCTCGCGGCCAGATGGTCCCGTCGGCTCGCACCGGACCGCGTGGCCGACCGGATCACGGACGTGCTGGCCGCGTTCGTGGACGGGCTCGGGGCGCTACGCCATGCGCACGTCTTCGCCCGCGCGATGCTGTGGTCGTTCGCCGTATGGGGCTGGAACGCCTTTTCGTTCTATCTCGGGTTCCTCGCCTTCGACATCGTCAGGCCCGGGTTCCTCGGCGCGCTCGTCCTCCAGACGACGATCAGTTTCGCCGTCGCGATTCCGTCGACGCCGGGGTTCTTCGGACCGTTCGAGACGGCGGCCCGCGTCGCGCTTGAACTCCATCAGATCGAGCCGGCGAGAATCATCAGCTTCGCCGCGGGTTACCACATCCTCACCTTCCTGCCCATCACGGTACTCGGGATCTGGTACATGCGGCGCCTCGGGATCAGCCGCCGTGAACTGGGACCGAGAGAGCGGCGAGCGCCGGAAGCCTCGGCGTGACGGGCGCCGGGGAGGTCGGGAGCGCGGAAGCACACGCGAAGATCAACCTGCGCCTGCGCGTGTTCGCCCGCGACGAGACGGGCTTTCACGGTGTCGAGACCATACTCGCCCGCACAAGTCTGTCCGATACCGTGAGCCTCTTTGCGGCCGGACCCGGTGGCGGCCGGTCAGAAAGGGGCGGGCCGGATGGGGCCGAGCGTGGCGTCACTCTTTCGGTCGACGGACCACTGTCGGACGGTGTACCCGACGGCCCGGACAACCTGTGCTGGCGCGCGGCGGAAGGGTTCCTCGACCGGGCCTTCGGGAAGCGGAGGCGGCCCGCCATCCACATCCGCCTCACGAAGCGTATCCCGATGGGGAGCGGACTCGGCGGGGGAAGCGCCGACGCGGGCGCGACACTGCGCCTGCTCGCGGACCGGTGGCCCCGCCTGGACGAGAGCGAACTCGTGTCACTCGCCGGAGAGATCGGGAGCGACGTGCCTTTCGCCCTCCTCGGGGTACCGATGGCCCTGGGCTGGGAGCGCGGGCGCCGGCTCCTCCCGCTCCGGCCGCCCCGACCGCGGCCCGCGTTGATCGTCTGCTCCGGAATCCACGTCTCCACCCCCGAGGCGTATGGCTGGCTCGGGCGCACGGACGTCGATGCCGGAGGGGCCTCGGTGTTTCCGGGCGGGACGAGGTTGACGGAGTGGGGCTCCCTCGAGCGTCTCGTCCGAAACGACCTCGAGGCGCCCGTCCTCTCCCGGCATCCGGTACTGTCGGAACTCCTCGAACGGCTTCGCTCGTGCGACCCGACGGCGGCGGCGATGAGCGGATCGGGCTCCGCTCTGTTTGCGGTCTTCCGCGACGATACGGAGAGAGCGCGCGCCCGCCGGAGCCTTGCGGGCTTCGAGGGCGCCGGAGATTCCCGAATAGAGGAGATCACGCTCCCCGTCTGATTGACTCGCTCTGCCGCGTCGCGTCATGTTCGGCGCTTCTGGCCCCTCGTCTAATGGCAAGACACCGGCCTTTGGAGCCGATGATCCAGGTTCGACCCCTGGGGGGCCAATCCCATGCCTGATTCCAACCCCCGCCCCGACGGGCGGGCCAACCGGCTCGCGCGGGAGAAGAGTCCCTATCTTCTCCAGCACGCCTTCAATCCCGTGGACTGGGTTCCATGGGATAAGGAGGCCTTCGAGCGCGCACGGGCCGAGGATCGCCCGATCTTTCTCTCCATCGGGTACGCCACCTGCCACTGGTGCCACGTGATGGAGCGCGAGTCCTTCGAGGACGCGGACGTGGCCGCGCTCCTCAACCGGGACTTCGTGTCGATCAAGGTGGACCGCGAGGAACGGCCGGACATCGACGGCGTCTACATGACGGCGTGCCAACTCATGACGGGGCAGGGGGGATGGCCGCTCACGATCGTGATGACGCCGGACAAGCAGCCCTTCTTCGCCGGGACCTACTTCCCGCGCGAGAGCGTGGCCGGGCGGGCGGGGATGCTGGACCTGCTGCCGCGGCTCGCAGCTCTGTGGCGGGAGCGGCGGGCGGACGTCGAGGCGGCGGGCGTTTCGGCCCTGGCCGCCATCCGGGAAGTCGAGGTCCGCGGCCTGGGTTCGATGGACGGTGTACTCGACGACGACACGTTGCGCCGCGGCTTCAGCGACCTTCTGGCCCGCTACGACCCCCATCAGGGAGGGTTCTCCCGGGCCCCGAAATTCCCCGCGCCGCACCAACTCCTCTTCCTCCTGCGCTGGAGCGACCGCACCGGCGACCGGCGCGGCGTGGAGATGGTCGAGAAGACGCTCGTATCGATGCGTCGGGGAGGGATCTTCGACCACGTCGGGTACGGCTTCCACCGCTACTCGACGGACGCGCGCTGGCTTGTGCCGCACTTCGAGAAGATGCTGTACGACCAGGCGCTGCTCGCCATGGCGTACACGGAGCTGTGGCAGATGACGGGCGACGACGCCCACCGCACCGTGGCACGCGAGATCTACGAGTATGTGGCGCGCGACCTGACGGACGCGGAGGGCGGATTCCATTCCGCGGAGGACGCCGACAGCGAGGGCCGGGAGGGGGCGTTCTACGTCTGGACCCGGGACGAATTCGATGCCGTGCTCGGGCCGGCGCTCGGGGAGGATGGCACCCGGCTCGCGAGACGCGCGTTCCGCGTCGAGGCTCGCGGCAACTTCGCCGATGAGGCGTCGGGGCTCCGCACGGGCGAGAACATCCTTCATCGGGGCGAAACGACCGCGGAGATCGCGGCGGCGCTCGGAGAAGAAGTCGACCGGATCGAAGAACGGCTGGAAGAGGCCCGGCGCCTCCTCTTCGCGACGCGCTCGACGCGGGAACGTCCGCTGCTCGACGACAAGGTGCTGACCGACTGGAACGGGCTCATGATCGCGGCGCTGGCCCGAAGCGGACTCGCGTTCGGCGACGAATCTCTCGTCGAGGCGGCGGCGCGGGCGGCCGACTTCATCCTCGACCGGCTCCGGGACGAGGAGGGGACGCTGCTCCACCGCTACCGGGACGGGGACTCGGCCATCGTGGCGGGGGCGGCGGACCACGCCTGCCTCGCCTGGGGGCTGATCGAACTCTACGGTGCGACCTTCGACCCGCGCTGGCTCCGGTCGGCCCGGGAGGTGGTGGACGCGCTGCTGGAGCGCTTCTGGGACCCCGACCGCCTCGGCGTGTTCAACGTCGATGCGGCGCAGAGCGACCTGCCCGTACGCCAGAAGGAGCTGTACGACGGCGCCACGCCCTCGGCCAACGCGACCACCTGGTACGTGCTCCTCCGGCTGGGCCGGCTCACGGGCGACCTCGAACTCCTCGACCGGGCCGAATCCCTGCGCCGGGCTCTGGCGGGCCCCGTCGGCGGCGCACCCTCCGCGCACACCATGTCGCTCGTCGCCCTCGACCTCGCGCTCGGACCGTCGCAGGAAGTCGTCGTCACCGGAGACCCCGACGCCGCCGGCACGCGCCGCCTGCTTGACGCGCTCGCCGGCCGCTACGGCCCCCGGACGTCCGTCCTCTTCAAGCCCGCGGGTGGGGGCCCTGACGCGCCCGGATCGCCCGCGGCGGAGCTGCTCGAGGAGATCGCGCCCTTCACCGGGCCGCACGATCTCGTGGACGGGAAGGCGGCGGCGTATGTCTGCTCGGGTTTCGCGTGCCGGCGCCCAACGACCGACGTGACCGAAATGGTCAAGCAACTCACCTGATCCGTTCCGCAAAAGACACGGAGTTCAAGGCATGGGCCTGGACCAGACAATCTACGGAAACACGCTCTCGGCCTGGCTGATCGCCGCCGGCATCTACGCCTTCACGACCCTGGCGCTGTGGCTGCTCGAACGCTACGCGCTGCGGGCGTTCGCGCGCTTCGCGAGCCAGACCCGGACCTCGATCGACGATCTCGTCGCCCATGTGCTCGGCGAGACGAAGTTCGGTCTCATCCTCTTCGTGGGGCTCTTCGCCGCCTCGCTCGTGCTCGAACTCGATGCCGTGGTGGCGCTCGTGATTCGCCGCGCCGCCGTCATCGCCATCGTCGTCCAGGGCGGAATCTGGGCGAGCGCCGCAATCGCCTTCTGGGTGCGGCGGTTCGTGGATGCCACGGCGGGCGAGGATGCGGAGGCCGTGACCATGGTCGGCGCGCTCTCCTTCGTGGGCCGGCTCGCCGTGTGGTCCATCGTCCTCCTCCTCATCCTCGACAACCTCGGGGTCGAAGTCGCGGCCCTGCTCGCGGGCCTCGGCATCGGAGGCATCGCCGTCGCCCTCGCGGCGCAGAACGTCCTCGGCGACCTGCTCGCGTCGCTCTCCATCATCCTCGACAAACCCTTCGTCATCGGCGACTTCCTGGTCATCGGCGACTTTCAGGGGTCGGTGGAGCACATCGGACTGAAGACGACGCGGCTGCGGAGTCTGGGAGGCGAACAACTCATCCTCGGAAACAGCGATGTGATCAACACCCGGATCCGGAACCTCGGGCGCATGGCGGACCGGCGCGGGGCGCTGAAGGTCGGCGTGACCTACGACACGCCGCGTGAACTGCTGGCGCAGATCCCCGGCTGGATCGAGGAGATCGTGGCGGCCCAGGAGGAGACCCGCTTCGACCGCTGCCACCTCTCGGGCTTCGCGGACTCCGCGATCGAGTTCGACACCATCTTCTACATGACCGTCCCCGAGTACGACCGTTTCATGGACGTGAAGCAGGCCGTGCTGCTCGCGATCCACGAACGGTTTGACCGGCACGGCGTCGAGTTCGCGTACCCGACGCAGGTCATCTACACGATTCCGACGGCGCCGGCGGCTCCGGCGGCAGAGTAGCGCCCCCCCGCCCGAGACCGCGCGCTCGTTGACAGGAACCCGCGCGAACCGATAGTCTGGGCGGCTGTCGCCGTGGGGTTCGGCCTTGCGGCACACGGGTTCGGGACCCACACAGTTCTCTCCATTCCGGCACGACCTCCGCGGGCGGCATGCGCGCGGAGCGACGAGCGCCGGAACCAGACCAGCGAGCCAGTCGACACGCATGGATACCACGGACTTCTCGTTCCACACGAGTCCGATCATGCTGCTTTCGGGTACGGCGAATCCCGCCCTCGCGCAGGGCATCGCCGACGTGCTCCGAGAGCGGCTGTGCGACGTCACGATCAAGCGCTTCGCCGACGGCGAGATCTTCGTCCGCATCGACGAGAACGTGCGCGGGCGCGACGTCTTCCTCATCCAGCCCACGAACCCGCCGGCGGAGAACGTGCTCGAACTCCTGATCCTCATCGACGCGGCCAAGCGCGCCTCCGCGGCCCGGGTCACGGCGGTCGTCCCCTACTACGGATACGGCCGCTCCGACCGGAAGGATCAGCCGCGCGTGTCGATCGCGGCGAAGCTGCTCGCGAACCTGATGACGGCCGCCGGCGCGGACAGGGTGCTCTCGATCGACTTCCACCAGCACCAGATCCAGGGCTTCTTCGACATTCCCGTGGACCACCTCTACGCGGCCCCGGTCTTCCGGCGCTACTACGAGATGAAGAAGCTGGACAATCTGGTCGTCGTCGCGACGGACGTGAGCGCGGCGAAGATGGCGCGGGGCTACGCGCGCCGCCTGGGAGGAGACCTCGCGATCATCGACAAGCGGCGCCCGGCGCCGAACGAAGCCGAGGTCTCGAACATCGTGGGTGAAGTCGAGGGGAAGCACTGCATCGTGCCCGACGACATGATCGACACCGCCGGGACCATGGTGTCGACCATCGAGGTGCTCAAGGAGCGCGGCGCGCTGGACGTCTACGTCCTCGCCACGCACCCGCTCTTCTCGGGGCCGGCGCTCGAGCGCCTGGCCTCAGCCGACGTGAAGGAGATTACGGTGACGGACACCGTGCCCCTCGCTCCGGGAGTGATGGAAGCGCTCCCCAACTTGACCGTGCTGTCGGTGGCGAGCCTCCTCGCGCAGGCCATCGAGAGCACCCACACGAACAGTTCCGTGAGCAAGCTGTTCAAGTAGCGGAATGTTCCAGTAACGGAATCAGGGAACCAAAGAGAAAACCGAGAGAAAAGATGACGAACGAATCCGTCAAACTGACGGCGCAGACGCGCACCACCTCCGGAAAGGGCGCGGCGCGACAGCTCCGCCGGAGCGGCCAGTTGCCCGCAGTTGTGTACGGCCGCCGGGACGAGGCCGAGTCGCTGGCGCTGGATACGCATGAGCTTTCGCGCCTCCTGAGCCGGATCCATGCGGCCACGACCGTGATCGACCTCGAGGTCGACGGCGGCGAGCCGCGCCCGGTCCTGATCCGCGAGATTCAGCGCCACCCGTATCGACCCCTGCTTCTGCACGTGGACTTCTTCGAGATCCGCGCGGACGTGAAGATCCGGGTGCCGGTCCCGGTCCACCTCGTGGGGACGCCAGCCGGCGTGGAGATGGGCGGTATGCTCCAGTTCCTCCGGCATGAGCTCGAAGTCGAGTGTCTTCCGAACGAGATTCCGAGCGGATTCGAGGTCGACACGTCCGAACTCGAGATCGGCGACTCGCTTCATGTCTCGGACGTTGATGCGGGCGGGGTCACGATCCTCGACGACGAAACGACCACGATATGCACGGTCGTGCCGCCGGCCCTCGAAGAAGAAGAGGAAGTCGACGAGGAACTGGGCGAGGAAGTGGAAGGCGAGGAGGCCGAAGCCGCGAGCGACGAGCCGGAGGAGGACTGAGCCGGAGGCCGGGTCGGGTCCGTCGGCGCGATGCGGCTGCTGCTCGCGCTGGGCAACCCCGGCGCGAAGTACCGGGATACGCGGCACAACATCGGTTGGTGGCTCGCGGATCGCCTCGCGCTCCGATGGGGAGCCGAGCCGTTTCGCACAGACGGGGCCACCGCGTGGACGACGGGATCCGGGCGGCCGGGAGTGGAGATCCACAAGCCGCTGACGTACATGAACCGGAGCGGCGAGGTACTGGCGGTGCTGGGCGCGGGGCGGCGGTTCGATCCGACGGTCGACATGCTCGTCCTGGTGGACGATGTCGCGCTGCCGGCCGGCCGGTTTCGCGTGCGGAAGAAGGGATCGCCGGGCGGGCATAACGGCCTCGCCTCGATATCGGCGAGTCTCGATTCCGATGACTACGGCCGTCTCAGGCTCGGCGTCGGACGGCCGCCGGACGAGCGCATCGACCTGGCGGCCTGGGTGTTGGCACGGATGCCGCGAGCGGAGGAGGAGGCAGCGCTGGGCGCATTCTTCCGAGTCGCGGACGCGGTGGAGTACTGGCTGGAACATGGTGCGGAAGCGGCGATGAACCGCTTCAACCGTCCGGGGTGAACCCCCGCTGACCGGGGAATCGTCAAGGGAATAGTCAAGGGAGCAGGGAAACGTGGTCGGAAACATCGATTTTGCGATCTGGCTCGGCGTGATCGGGCTCTTCTTCGCCTTCGCACTGTTCATGTACGTGAAGGCGCAGCCCGTCGGAAACGAGAAGATGGCCGAGCTGTCGGAGGCGATCCACTCGGGCGCGATGGCGTTCCTGAGGCGCGAGTATACCGTGCTGCTGCCGTTCATCGTCGTCGTCGGAGCCCTCCTGTTCTGGCTCGTTGGCCCGCACACGGCGATCGCCTACGCACTGGGCGCGGCCTGCTCGGTCCTGGCCGGCTTCTTCGGCATGCAGGCCGCGACATCGGCCAACGTCCGGACCTCCGAGGCGGCGCGCGCGGAAGGCCAGGCCAAGGCGCTTCGCGTCGCCTTCTCGGGCGGGGCCGTGATGGGCATCGCGGTGGCGGCGCTCGGCCTGCTCGGAATCGGCGCCGTGATCATGATCTACGATCCGCAGGCGACCGGCTTCCGCCCCTTCGGCGAGATCATCTCGGGTTTCGCGATGGGCGCCTCCTCGATCGCCCTCTTCGCGCGCGTGGGCGGCGGCATCTACACGAAGGCCGCCGACGTCGGCGCGGACCTGGTGGGCAAGGTCGAGGCCGGCATCCCGGAGGACGATCCCCGCAACCCCGCGACGATCGCCGACAACGTGGGCGACAACGTGGGCGACGTGGCGGGGATGGGGGCGGACATCTTCGAGTCGTACGTCGGCTCCGTCATCGCCACGATCGTCATCGGCGTGACGAGCGCGATGATCCTCGACGGAGCCCGCCTCGCGGCCATCGCGCTGCCTGTCCTCTACATCATGGCCGGCTTCCTGGCGAGCGCGGTCGGCGTCCTCGCCATCCGCGTCCTCGAGCGCATGAGTCCCGCTTCGGCGCTCCGCTGGGCGCCGATCATCGGGGCCGTGATCTTCTGGATCGCGGCGTACGCGATCACGGTGAACCTGCAGCTGTTCGATGCCGAAGCGCAGGGCAAGTGGGTCTTCATCCACCCGAACGCCGGTCCCTTCTGGGCCATGCTGTTCGGTTCGCTGGTCGGCATCGCCATCGGCCTCGTGACGGAGTACTACACGGCGGAGAAGCCGATCCGGCGCATTGCTGCGGCCTCCGAGACGGGCTCCGCGACGAACATCATCACGGGACTCGCGGTCGGGATGGAGTCCACCCTGATCCCCATGCTCCTGATCTCGGCCGCCATCTTCCTCGCCTTCAACTTCGCCGGTCTGTACGGGATCGGGATCGCCGCCGTGGGGATGCTGGCCACGGTCGGCGTGACGATGTCCGTGGACGCGTACGGTCCCGTGGCCGACAACGCGGGCGGCATCTCGGAGATGGCCGAACTGGGCCCCGAGGTCCGTTCGGTCACCGACTCGCTCGACTCGCTTGGAAACACGACGGCGGCGATCGGGAAGGGCTTCGCGGTCGGCTCCGCCGCGCTCACGGCGCTGGCCCTGTTCTCCGCTTACGCGAATGCGGTGGGTCTGCGCGAAACCGGCATCAACCTCATCAATCCGCTGGTCGTCATGGGGCTCTTCATCGGCGGCGTGACGCCGTTCTTCATCGCCGCGCTCACGATGACGGCGGTGGGCCGGGCGGCGGCCGGCATGGTGGCCGAGGTGCGTCGCCAGTTCCGCGAGATCCCCGGGATCATGGAGGGGACGGCGAAGCCGGACTCGGCGCGCTGCGTCGACATCTCCACGCGTGCCGCCCTGCGCGAGATGATCGTGCCCGGTCTCGTGGCCATCATCGTCCCCATCATGGTCGGCCGCTTCCTGGGCGTGGAGGCGCTGGGCGGTGCGCTGGCCGGCGCGACCGTAAGCGGCGTGCTGCTCGCGCTCTTCATGGCGAACTCCGGGGGCGCGTGGGACAACGCCAAGAAGTACATCGAGACCGGTGCCCACGGGGGCAAGGGCTCCGAGCCGCACAAGGCGGCCGTGGTCGGCGACACGGTGGGCGACCCGTTCAAGGACACGTCCGGACCGTCGATGAACATCGTCGTGAAGCTGATGAGCGTCGTCTCGCTCGTCCTCGCGCCCTGGTTCGTCGATGTGCACGGGATGGCCGCGGCGGCGCCGGAAGCCGTGGAGACCGTCTTCACCGCCGCCGGTGGCGTGCTGCGGGCTCTGGGGCTCTTCTAGGCACGGCCTGCCAGTAGTGCCGGACTGTCGGTTCCGGGTCGGCGGCCCCGCCTTGACAGCGGGGCCGCATGACCTACCTTGCGCCGCCTTCACATAGGGGTTCGCCGCCTTCAGGCGGGCCGCCAAATGCAGACTCCTGCTCCGACCGCCGGTCGGGGCCGACGAGACCGGGGGAGTTCTCCATGCGCGATTATGAAATCGTGTACATCTTCCATTCGAGCCTGACCTCCGAGGAGATCGAGGCCAAGCTCGAGCGCTACCACGCCATCATCACGGCCGACGGTCCGGGTGAAGTCACCGCGACGGTCCATTGGGGCAAGCGCCAGCTCGCCTATCCGATCAGGAAGCAGCGGAACGGTCACTACGTCGTCGCCCAGTTCACTTCGGCACCCGATCCGCTCGTGGAACTGGAACGCGTACTGAAGCTCGAAGATGACGTGCTCCGGTATCTGATCGTGATCGCGGAACAGCCTCTGCCGATCCCCGAGACGACTCCGACAGCCCCCGCCGCGGAAGAACCCGCTGCGGAGGAAGCGGGCGCGGAAGAAGCCGCTGCGGGAGAAACCGCGTCGGAATCCGGCGACGAGGCCGAGGCCGCGGCGGACGCTGAAGAAGGCACCGAGGGAGATGCGGAGGAGCCGGTCGGAGATGCGGCCGAGGCCGACGAAGTGGACGCGGCTGAGGAAGCGGACGAGGGCGACGAAGCCGAGGCGGACGACACGGACGCGGTTGCGGAGCCGGACGGTGCGGGCGCGGACGCCGGGGAGCCGGACGGATCCGCCGACGCGAAGGAGGAGTAGATGGCCTTTCGAAAGGCGTGCCGGTTCTGTGAGGCCCGGATGCCCAGCGTGGACTACAAGGATGAACGCACGCTGGATCGATATATCTCGGACCGTGGCAAGATCCTGCCGCGGCGAGCCACGGGGACGTGTGCCCGACACCAGCGGGGGGTGGCGGCTGCGATCAAGCGGGCGCGGTATCTGGCATTGCTGCCGTACATCCGCGGCTACTACGACTAGCGTCGCGCAACGGCGCTGGTGGGGCCGCTGAGGGAACGTTGGAGCGGTCTGTGGCCGGCCGCGGGTCTCCTCCTGCTGGTCATGCTGCTTTCGCCACTGAGTTCGTCGCCGCTGGGGCTCATGGCCATCGTCGGCGTTCCCGCAGCCGTGGCGATCCTGACGTTCGAACCGCCCCGGTCCGGTTCGGCGGCGCTGGCGCTCCTGCTTCTGACCGGCGCGGCCCTGGGACTTCGGGAGGCGGAGCCGCTCTGGTATATCGAACGGGGTTGGGCGCTGCTGCTGGCCGGCGGGTTCGCCCTCGGCACGGCGCTGGCGCCGGGGCGGAGGGTGCTGGACCGGTCGCTGGCGGCGGTCGCGATCGCGGGAGCCACGGTTGCGGCCCTCGGAGTGCTGCGGCCCGAACTGCTCGCGGACCTCGACTGGCGGATCTCCGGACAGTTCAGCCAGGCGCTGGCCGCGTACGACCTGGAGACGTGGGGCGGCCGCTCGGTGGACGCGACGGTGCGTCGCGCCGTGAGCCTGTGGGAAGCCGTCTATCCGGCCATGCTGGCGCTCGCTTCGATCTCGGCGCTCGGAGTCGTCGGCTACATTCTCGGACGGATCCGGGGAGAACGGAGACCGCTCCCGCGGCTACGGGAGTTCCGGTTCGGCGACCATCTGGTCTGGGTGCTCGTGCTGGGGCTCGGGCTTCTGGTCCTCCCCGCGGGTGCGTGGGCGGAGCGCGCGGGCGGTAACATCGTTACGGTGATGGGCGGCCTCTATCTGCTCAGAGGTCTTGCAGTGCTCGTGTGGCTCGGGGCTTCCGTGCTAAGCTCGGGCTGGGCGATCGGCGCCTGGGTGCTCGCGGCGCTGGTGCTCTACCCCGTGACGGTGGGTGCGTCCCTCGTCATGGGAATCAGCGATACGTGGCTGGACCTGCGATCGCGCGCGGGGGTGAAAGCGGACGGAGCGTGAACCCCGGGGCTGCGGAGGGCGCGTCAAGTGGCGCGGCCGGTTCGGCCGGTGGATACAAGTGGAGGGATCGATGGTGCAAGTGATTCTGAGAAGAGACGTTGCGGATCTCGGCCGCGCCGGCGAGCTGGTCAACGTGCGGCCGGGGTACGCGCGAAACTACCTGGTGCCACAGGGGATCGCGCTCGTGGCGACGGAGGGGAACCGGAGGCGGTTCGAGGAAGAGCGGCGTCAGGTCGAACAGTCCGCCGAGCGCGAGCGCGAAGCCGCCCGGCAGTTGGCGAGCGAACTCGAAGGGAGAGCCGTGAGCTTCGTCCGCAGGGCGAGCGAGGGCGGGCGCCTGTTCGGCTCGGTAACGGCCGCGGATATCGCGGATGAACTGGAGAAGGCAGGTGTCTCCGTGGACCGTCGCACGATCCGGCTGGACGATCCGATAAAGGATCTCGGCGAGCACGACGTCCCGGTGCGAGTCCATGTGGATGTCGAGCCCGCACTGAAGGTGTCGGTGGTCGCCGAGGAATAGGGGACGTCGACCGCTGATGCCGCTGATGCCGATGACGCCGAGCCCGCTCCCTCTCGAGGAAGTGTGGCGCCGCCTCTCGCAACGGGGAGACCCCTCTCCGGAACTCCGCAGCGTGGCGGAGGCCGCACTCGAGAGAAACGCACGGCTCCCGACGATCCTCGACCTGCGAGGCCTGTCGGATGTCACCGACTTCTTCGTCATCGCGACAGGCGACTCCGACACGCACGCACGCGCGATCAGCGAGAACATCCTCGATCGAACGCGCGAGGACGGTTTCCGTCCCGTCGGGGTGGAAGGGCTGAACGCGGGGCGTTGGGTGCTGATGGACTACGTGGGTCTCATTGTGCACGTCTTCCTCGGCGACGTGAGGGAGTTTTACCAGCTTGAGCGGCTGTGGGGCGACGCCCCCATCTTCGAACTGGAGTGAACGGGGCTCGGAGCCGTTCCGCGACCCGGAGCACTACACTAGTTTGGGGTGCAACCTCTGAGGGTGGGCCGGAGGACGTGGCAGACGTGACGAGTTCAATGGGGTGTTCCTCCTCTCGCTTCGCCGTGCGCGCGGCGAATATGCCGGTTGCGCTCCTCCTCCTGCTGGGCGTCACGAGTGCCTCGGGCGCCTGCGGCAGTCCCCCGGATGATCAACCCGACCCCCTTCAAGGTCCGACTCTCGTCTCCGGCTCGGCCCTCGCGCGGTACGGGCTTCTCGTCATTCCGCGTCGTGGCGGAGTCGCGCAGTTCCGGTCGATCGAGAATCCGTCGACCGTGCGCTGGACCGGACGCCTCTCACTTGGAGACGTCACCGCGGCCCATTCGCTCGGATCGGCGGTCGTGTTGCAGCGGGGGCGGCGGCTCCGCCTCTATGCGACCTCGCCCGTGGAGGCCGAGACGCCGCTGCCCGACGCGCCGGCCGATGCCCGCTGGATTGCCTCGCCCGCCGGGGGCGCTTTCGTGTCCGGGAACCGCATCCTCGCCATTACCCCCACCCGCACCGCCGAGGTCACGGCTGACGGCGCCGTGCACTGGGCGGCGCCCGCGGCCGGAGACAGGGTCGTCGCTCTCGTTGAAGGGCCGGACGGGCCAGAGCTAGCGGTGTGGGAGGCCGGGGCGGCGAGGCCCGCGACGACGCGTCGCGTCACTGCCAGAGGTCCCGTCACTCTCGCGGGCTGGGGTCGAACCATGGTGACGGCGTCCGAGGACGGCCGGGGTCTCACCGAGTGGTCGATCCCCGATCTCGAGCCGGCCGAGGGGGCGGAGATCGACGGTGTCCCCCTGGCTCTGGCCCTGTCGCCCTCCCAGCACCGCGTGTTCGCGGCGTCGGCCGACCGGCCGCGCTTCGTCGTCATCGATCGCTACGACTGGCGCGAACTCGGGTCCTCTCGACTGGAGGCGCCCATCGAGGCCTTGCGGACCGGGATGACGGGCGACCGGCTGGTTGCCTTCGATGGCTCCAGCGTGTGGTCCGCGAGGGCAGGGGAAACCGGTCTGGACGCGGTCCCCGGAGAGTGGCGGACGGACCTGCCCATCGCCCTGCCCGGCGGAGCGGTTCTGGTGTCCACGGGGAACGGCCTCGGAGTGCTGCACAGCGACGGGGAAATCGCCCCCGTGGAGGGACCCGCCGATGCCTGGTGGCTCCCCTTCCGGTGGGGGCGGCGCCTGCCCGTCGCATCGGCCGCCGTCGTGCCGGAGGACACCCTGGAGGATGCCGAAGAGGCGCTCGAGGCGCTCGCCGACAGCGTACCGCCCGGCCGCATCGGACTCTTGACCGTGGGGAGGCCGGACCGAGGTGGCAGTCGGAGGCCGAATGCTGAAGGTCCCGCACCGCGGGACGACGAACCCGGGGAGTCTGCACCGCGTCCGGAAGCGCCGGACGAGTCGGCGGCGGTCCCGATGCCCGAGCTGCCCGGCGGGTTCTATGCCGTCGTGCTCTCCTCGCGGCAGCTGGCAGCGCTCGGACAGATGCGCCAACTCCTCGACCGCTCGGGTTATTCGACACACGTGCTGCGCCGGCTGGATGAGGCCAACGACACCTGGTATCGCCTGCTCGTGGGCCCGTACCCGGCGCGCCCCGATGCGGAAGGGGTGACGCGCGAGTTGCGGCGGGAGAGAGGGATCGATGCGTGGATTCACGAAGAGGAAGGTCCCCTGCCGGCGAGGCGAGGCCCATGAACACGGATCCCGCGGCCCCCTTCGCGTGGGAACTGCCCGACAGCGCGCGTATAGTGGCGGTCGTATTCGAGAGTTCGGAGGCCGCGAGAAGCGCGACGGTCGTCGATGCGATCGCCACCTCGATCGCCCGCCGCCGGCCACAGACGCTGCTGCTGAACCCGGAACCCGGGCCGTCGCCCCTCGATGAACTGGCCGGCGGGCCCGGGACGGCCGACTCGGGCGGCATGGCGGGCTTCCTCGGGGGCGGGACCGGACTTGCCCAGGTCGCAGTCCAGCGCGCGGACTGCCCATACGCGTATCTGCCCGCGGGACAGATCCCCGAAGGCGTGGCGGGGCTGCTCGATTCGGCCGCCTTCGAACGCTTCGTCTCCCGGGTAAAGGAGCGAGGTGGGACGCTCTTCCTTGCCATGTCCGAGCGCTCGCGTCCCGCGCCCGGTCTCCTGCGCCTCCTCGACGGGTACATCGCCCTGGGAGCAGCGCCCGTCGAGGATCTCGGCGGCATGGAATGCTACGGTCACGTCCCTTTCGAGAGCCTGGAACCCGATGCGGAGCCTCCGGAGGACGCACCCGAGCCCGAACCGCCCCCCCTCGCGACGCCGCCCGAGCCTCCTGCGGCTCCGGAACCGGCGCGACCGATACCCGAGCAGGCCGGGGGGCGACGCTCGCGCGCGCGCCCGATCGCCGCGGCGCTGGTTATCGCGGCGTTGGCGGTCGGGAACTGGTGGGCGTACAGGAACGGTTGGCTCGACAGCGCGATCTCCCGTGTCGGGTCGATGATCGCGGCCCGGGACGAGGTCCCGGCAACGCCCGTGGAGGCGACGCCCGCCACCGAGCCGCAGGACACACCGGTCGAGGCGCCGGACACGCCGGCCGAGCCTCCGGAGGTCGCCGAGCAGGCTCCCGTCGCGCAGGTGCCGGATGAGGCCGCCGTCGCGGACGCGTTCGAGTCCGCTCCCGAGCGACCCTATTCCGTGCTCGTCGGGAGTTTCGGGGACCCGGCCGACGCGGCGGTACGCGTGGAGGAAATCCGCGCGCTCCATGCGGGCGCACCGTACTTCACCGCCCCTACGACGATCCGGGGCGTCTTGTATCAGCGGATCCTTGCCGGGGCGTTCGCAAGCGAGGCGGAGGCCTCCGTCCTCATGGACGAACTTGTGTCGGCCGGAGCGGCGGAGGAGGCAAGTGCCTGGCTCCTCCGTCCCGTGCGATTCGCCTACGATCTGGGCGTGTTCACGGATCGCCCGTCGATGGAAGCGCGCATCGCCGAACTCGTGTCGCGCGGCATCCCCGCCTACAGCCTGGAGGCGGCGCTCGACGGGATGCCGGTGTTCCGAGTGTATGGGGGCGCGTACGAGAGCGAACAGGCCGCCGCCCCCATGGCTGAAATGCTGGAAGCCGCCGGCGAACCCGCAGCGCTGATCGTGAGGCGCGGCGGCGCCATTCCCCCAACCCGCTGAGGGCGCTTGAAGATCAAGGCCCTGACGCTGCGCGGATTCAAGTCGTTCGCCGACCGCACGCGGATCGAATTGCACGACGGCATCACCGCCGTCGTCGGCCCGAACGGCTGCGGAAAATCGAACATCTCCGACGCGCTGCGCTGGGTTCTGGGCGAGCAGCGCCCCACGGCGATCCGCGGGTCCCGCATGGAAGAGGCGATCTTCGGAGGGACGGAGGCGCGGCAACCCATCCACAGGGCCGAGGTTCTGCTCGAGGTCTCCAACGAGGACGGCGTGCTGCCCGTGCCCTACGCCGACGTCGCGATCGGGCGCACCGTCTATCGCGGGGGTGAGAGCGAATACACGCTCAACGGAGCGGCCTGCCGACTCAAGGACATCCTGGATCTGTGCCGGGATACCGGGTTGGGCTCAAACGCCTACGCGATGATCGAAGGTCGCATGGTGGACGCGATCCTCTCGGACCGCGCCGAAGAGCGCCGATCACTGTTCGAGGAAGCGGCCGGCATCGGGCGTTACAAGGATCGTCGCCGGATCGCGACGCGCCGGCTCGAACAGGCCGACAACGATCTGCAGCGGCTTGAGGACGTTCTGGTCGAGGTCGGGTCCAAGGTCCGCTCGCTCGCGCAACAGCGCGGACGGGCCGAGCGCCATGCAAAGCTTCGGGCGCGGCTCCTGCAACTCGAGATCGCGGTCGCGGACGCCCGGCTCCAGGAGACGACCCGGCGCCTGGCCGAGGCGCGAGCGGAAACAGAGCGGCTCGAACCGGAGACGGGGCCAGACCATGTGGACCTGCGCACGGCGGAAACGCGGGCAGAGGCGCTCCGCCTGGAGCATACCGACATGGAGCGCGCACGGACCGGGCTGGCCCGGAGCCTGGAGGAGGCCCGGCGCGCCGTGGAGGAGCAGGAGCGCACAAGACTCCTGGCCCGGGACAGAATCTCGGGCGCACGCGACCGACTCGGGACGCTTGAGGAGGAAGTGCAGCGCAACGAGCGCCGGCGCACCGATCTCCAGGAGCGGGTGGCGGAGGCACGAGCGGCGCTGGAGGAGGGCCGGTCGCTGGCCGCCGATGGCGCCGAGGCTGCGGCTCGCCTCGGACGGCGGGCAGAGGCTCTGGCCGAGACGGCCCGGGCCACGGCCCGCGAGCGCGATGCCGCTCGCGAAGCCCTCGAAAAGGCCCGCCGCGAGGCGGATCGCTGGAGGCTCGAACTCAGCGTGAAGGAGGTGCGAGCCCGCGACCGGAGCGAGGAACTCGAACGCCGACGCCCGGCTCTCGACGCGCTGGCTGCTCAGGAGCGGGAACTTCGGATCGAGGCGGAGAAGGCGTCGGAACTCGAGACCCGGGCAGGCCAGAGTCTCGAGGCCGAGCGAGAGCAGTTGCAGGCGGCCCGCGATACGGCCTCCTCCGCGGAGGAGGCGCTGCGGCGTGCCCGCGAGGAAGTCGCCGATTTCGAGGGCCGCCTCGCCACGGCCCGCGCACGCGCGTCGAGTCTCGGATCTCTGGTCGGGTCGAGCGCCCTGCTCCCGGAGGCCGTGTCCGAACTGCTGAAGGAGCGGAGCGCGATCCCCGGGCTCCACGGCGCCCTGTCGGAGTTCATGGAAGCTCCCGCCCCCTGGGCATCCGCGGTCGAGTCTCATCTCGGCCCGTATCTGCACGGCGTCGTCGTGCGCGACTGGTCCGCGGTGCGAGCGGTCGAGGCGTGGCTGAAACGCCGCGGCGGAGAAGAGGGCATCCTGCTGCTCCCGCTCGATCCGGGCCCGCTGGCGGGGGCGGCGGAGGCGGACTCCCCTCTCACGCAACACGTCGACGCGACGGGAGCCGGGGCAGTCTGGGTAGAGGCCCTGCTCGCGGGCGTGGGAGTCCCGTCCGGTGGCGAACTGACCCAGCGTCCGTACGCCTGGGTGCATCCCGAGGGGCTGCGCCAGGATCAGTGGGGCGCGGTTCACGTGGGACGTGCCACCGGAGAGGGACTCCTGAGCCGCCGCGCCGAACTCCGGACCCTGCGCGAGGAAGCCAGGGTGCTCGAAGCGGAGACCGCAGGATCGCGGGAGGAATTGGAGGAGTTGGGGGCCGCGGCCGCGGAGGCGCTCGCACGGGTCGACACGCTGCAGCGTTCGGTGACCGATGCCGAGTCGGCCCGCCGCGAAGCCGAAGTCGACCGGACCTCCGCGGAGGCGCGTCTGGTCCGCTTGGACGAAGAGCGCCGCGAGCTCGCGGGCCGTATCGAACAACTTGAAGCGTTCAGCGAAGGTGAGGTGTCGCTGTCGGCGGACGAGGACGCACGCGCCGGAGAACTCGATGAGAGAGTCTCGCGGTTGTCGTCCACCTGGGAGGACATGCGGGACAGGGCCGGCATCGCCCGTGAAGCTGCGGAAACAGGGCAGGCCGACCTGCACGGCGCGGAGTTGGCACAGGCGCGGCGGGAAGCCGAGGTCGAGAATCGACGCGGCGTGGAAATCCGCCTCGCCGAGGCCGTGAGCGACGCGGAGGAGCGGTCGAAGGCGCTGGCGCGGGAAGTCGACCGGCTTCATGCCCTGATCGCGGACAGCCAGACGCAGTCGGAGGAGGTGGAGGCCTCGATCGGCGCGGCGCTCGAAGCCAGAGCGCAGTGCGAAAGGGATCTGTCGGCGCTCGAACGGCGAATCTCGGAGCGCCGCGGTCGGCTGGACAGGCTGGAGTCGGAGTTGCGTGAGGCACGCCGGCTCGAGCGGGAACGCGTGGACGCCCGGCATCGGCTCGAACTGGAGATCACGCAGCTGGAGGCACGCGAGTCCGCGATTCGGAGCCGCGTGGAGGCGGAGTGGGATGCACCGCTCGCCGAACTCCGCGACCGCGTCGACCCCATCGACGATGCGGCACTCGAAGAATGGGAACCGGAGCTCGAGCGCGTGCGGCGTTCGATCGCCCGCATCGGCCCCGTCAATCTCCTCGCGCAGCAGGAGTACGAGGAAGAACAGCAGCGTCTCGACTTCCTGACCGAACAGCGCGACGACCTCACCGGCGCGCGCGACGACCTCCGCACGTCGATCCGCAGGATCAATCGCCAGGCAACGGCCGCGCTCCAGGAGACGTTCGAGCAGGTGCGGGCCAACTTCCACCGCACCTTCGACTCTCTCTTCGAGGGCGGACAGTGCGACCTCTGGTTCGAGAATCCGGACGACGCACTGGATTCTCCGATCGAGATCTCGGCCAGTCCCCGCGGCAAGAAGACGCAGCGAATCCACCTGCTTTCCGGCGGTGAACGGGCGCTGACGGCGCTCGCCCTGCTGTTCGCGATCTACCTCGCGAAGCCGAGCCCGTTCTGTCTCCTGGACGAGGTGGACGCGCCGCTGGACGAAACGAACATCCTGCGGTTCGTCCGCATGCTGAAGGAATTCAAGCAGGAGACTCAGTTCGTCGTCATCACGCACAATCCGCGGACGATCGAGAACGCCGACTGGATCTACGGCGTGACGATGCAGGAGGCGGGCGTCTCCTCGATCGTCGGCGTGGAGTTCAACACGCAAGTGGCGTGAGCGAGTCGGAACCCGCGGGACACGCGCCGGAAGCTGCGGCGGCTGAACTGGTCGTCGTCGGGTGCGGCACCGTCGTCCCCGAAGCGGACCGGGCTGCCTCGTCATACTGGGTCGCGTCGCCGGACACGGGTGAGGCCGGGGGAACGCGCGTTCTCTTCGACTGCGGCCCCGGAGCCGTGCAGGCGCTCGCCAGACTCGGCCTGCCCTGGGAGGCGATCACAGACCTCGCCATCTCCCACTTCCACGCGGATCACGTCGGAGCGCTCCCGGGCCTGTTCTTCGCGCTGAGACACGGTCTCGCCCAACCCCGAAGCCGACCGCTCACGGTCTGGGGCCCCGGGGGCACCCGCGGGTTCTTCGAACGTCTTGCGAGCACGTACGGAGACTTCGTCCTGAATCCCGGTTTCCCCGTTCGCATCGAGGAGCTCGCGCCGGATGAAGGCCGCGACCTGAGCGGAGGTCCGCGGCTCGAAGCCCACAAGACGCCGCACACCGAGGAGAGCGTGGCGTGGCGGCTCGAAGGCGGGGCATTCAGCTTCGGCTACACCGGCGACACGGGGCCCTCGAGGGAACTGGGCCCGTTCATGTCCGGGGTGAGCGCCCTCGTGTGCGAGTGCTCGCTGCCGGACTCGCAGGCGACGGACAACCACCTGTCACCCGCACGCGTCGCCGGGATCGCAACCGCCGCGTCCCCACGTCTTCTCGTTCTCACGCACATATACCCGCACTTCCGAACGGGCCACGATGTCGCCCGTCTCGTGGCCGAGGCCGGATACACGGGCGACGCGTGTCTGGCTGGAGAGGGACTTCGCGTCACGTTGACGAACAGGTGACGCGAGCGGAGTATCCTGCTCCTGCCGGCTCCGCGCGGAGCGGACCGGACGGTCACCGCCCGGCCGCGCCGAACGCGCGCAGGGCGGGCAGAGATCACTCACAGGGGGAACGATGCTGGTGGTCATGAAGCACGGCGCCACGGACGGGCAGATCGAGGACGTGGTCCGCGCGATCGAGGATATGGGGTACCGGGCCCGGCTCATGCCGGGCGCGCAGCGCACGACCGTGGGCCTCGTCGGAAACGATGGACGCGTGCAGGAGAGCCGGCTCGTGGGGATCGAGGGCGTGCTCCGCGTCATTCACGTCTCGCAGCCGTACAAGCAGGTGAGCCGCGAGTGGCGTGCCGACGACACGATCATCGAACTGTCCAACGGGGTGCGGATCGGCGGGAAGGACGTCGTCGTCATGGCCGGCCCGTGCTCCGTGGAATCGCGAGAACAGATTCTGGAGACCGCGCACCGGGTCGCGGAAGCCGGGGCGACCGTACTGCGCGGCGGAGCCTTCAAGCCGCGGACCTCGCCCTACTCCTTCCAGGGACTCGGGGAAGAGGGGCTGCAGTTGCTCGCGCGCGCGCGGGAGGAGACGGGCCTCGCGATCGTCACCGAGGCGCTGGACACGGAGAGCATGGGCCTCGTCGCGGAATACGCCGACATCATCCAGATCGGTGCGCGGAACATGCAGAACTACTCCCTGCTGCGGGCTGCGGGCCGGGCGGGCAAACCGGTTCTCCTCAAGCGGGGGATGGCCGCGATGATCACGGAGTTGCTGCTCGCCGCGGAGTATATCGTCGCCGAGGGCGAATCACGCGTGATGCTGTGCGAGCGCGGCATCCGCAGCTTCGGCACGCACACGCGGAACCTCTTCGACCTCGCCGCCGTCGTGACGATCCACGAGTTGTCGCACCTTCCGGTCGTCGCGGACCCCAGCCACGGCACGGGATTCCGGTCGAAGGTCGGACCGATGGCCCGCGCCGCGGTCGCGGCGGGCGCGGACGCGCTCATCCTCGAGGTCCATCCCGATCCCGCGAAGGCGGCCTCGGACGGCCAGCAGTCTCTCACGCCGGAGCAGTTCGACGCGTTGATGGTGGAGCTCCATCCCATCGCGAAGGCGATCGGCCGCGGGATCGCTCGCGCACCGGTTCCCGCCCACGGCTGACCGGACCCGGCGCGTCCCGACCCGGACCAGGAGCAGCCTCGGCCGCCTCGGCGAGCGCATGGCCGCCCGCCATCTCGCCGACGCGGGATACGAGATCCTCGACCGCAATTGGCGCGTGGGGCGGTTGGAGATCGATCTCGTGGTCAGGTCGGGGGACACGGTGGCGTTCGTCGAAGTGAAGACTCGCCGTTCGGGCGTGCAGCCGCCCGAGGAGGCGCTCTCCCGCTCGCAGCGGGGGAGAATCCGCCGGGCGGCCGGTGCGTGGCTGAGCCGGCATCCGGGCGCCGCCACGGAGGCCCGCTTCGACCTGGTCGCGGTGGAGGTCGATCGTCGCGGGAGGTGGCGGGTGCAGCACATTCCGGAAGCGTTCTACGGCGACGACACATGACGGTTTTTTCTGGCCGCTGCCCCTGCGGGCCGATAAGATACGGGTGCCCCAGGCCCGTGGGGCCGAAGCGCGTGAATCCCGTCAGGACCGTGAAGGTAGCAGCGGTAAGCGTGTGACGGTCGCCACGGCCCGCCTGGGGTCGTTCGCCCGAGGTCAGCGGCGTCCTCGCGTCGCCGGGCCCGGGCGCCCTCAGACCCGAAGGAGTCGAAGCCGGCCGGGGCCGTGATCCCCGCCGACCCACATGGCTCACGAGCCCTTGTACCGCACCGCGCTGGCCAGAACCTACCGGCCCCGAGGTTTCTCGGAGCTGATCGGACAGGACCACATCGGGCCCACGCTGAAGGCCGCGACCGAGTCCGGGCGAGTCGGCCACGCGTACCTCTTCTGCGGCCCGCGCGGCGTCGGGAAGACGACGACGGCGCGCATCCTCGCCATGGCCCTGAACTGCCCCGACCGTGCCGCCGGCGAACCGTGCGGTACCTGCGACTCGTGCGAGCGGATCTGGTCCGGAGGCGCCTCGCTCGACGTCGTGGAGATCGACGCGGCGAGCCACCGCGGCGTCGAGGACGCGCGCGACCTGCGGCGCCGGGCGGCGTACGCGCCCACGAGCGAAGAGCGCTACAAGATCTACATCCTCGACGAAGCGCACATGCTCACGCGCGACGCGTGGAACGCGCTCCTGAAGATCCTCGAGGAGCCGCCGCCACGGGTGATCTTCGCCTTCGCCACCACCGAGCCGCAGAAGATCGAGCGCGGCGCGGCTCCCGTCATGTCCCGGTGTCAGCGCTTCGACTTCCGGCGGGTGTCCGTGCAGGATATCACGAGCCGGCTCGAGACGGTGCTCGAAGCGGAGGGAATCGCCGCCGAGCCGGGGGCGTTGCGGGCGATCGCGCGGCGGGCCGAGGGCGGCGTTCGCGACGCGCTCTCGTCGCTCGACCAGGTGCTCTCTTTCCGCGGAGACACAGTCGAACTCGCGGACGTCCGCCGCATGCTCGGGCTCGTCGATGAGGACCGCTACCTGGCGTTTTTCGAGCTCGCCGCCATCGGCGACCGGACCGGCGTGTTCACCTTCGTCCAGGACCTCCTCGACGATGGGCATGATCCCGCGGAGTTCCTGCGCGGGCTTGGCGATGCGCTGCGAACCCTGCTCGTCCTGAGACTCGACCCGGAGGCGGAGGCGGTCGAGCTTCTGCCCGAATCTCGGCAGCGTTTCCTCGCCGCCGGCGAGGCGCTGGTGCCGGCGGACGTGCTCAGGATGCTGAGCGCCCTTAGCGAGTTCGAGGCTTCCGGAATGCTGCACCGGTCGTCCCAGCCGCGCATCCAGCTCGAGGTCCTGCTCCTCCGCCTCGTCCGCATGGAATCGACCGTCGAACTCGAGGAACTCCTGACGGCGCTGGGCGCCCCGGCGAGGGAGCCCCGGCCCGGCCCCCGTCCAGCCGCCCCGCCGCGGCGTCCTCGCGAGAAGCCGTCCGCGCCATCTGCCGCCCCCCCCGCCGACCGGTCGCCGGCCGCGGATGCGACTCCGCCGCCCGAGGCCGCCGGAAGGCAGGAGCCCCCCGAACCGGAGCCTGTCCCGGCCAGACGATCCGGCGCGGCGCCGGCCTCCCGGGTCCGCGACGCGTGGGCCGCTGCCGTCGCCGAAATGCCGGGGCTGGGCGGAGTGTCCGGACTGGCCCTGCGCGGCACCGAAGTCGAAGGCCTCGTGAAGGACGAGGTTCGGCTCCGCGTCCAGGTCGGGTGGCGCGAGGAGCTCGAGAAGCTGTTCAAGGACCATTCGCGTTCCGGCCCTCTCCGCGCGAATCTCGCGGAACGCCTCGGATTGCCGACCGTCAGCTTCGCGATCGTCGACCACAAGGGGGGCCGCGTGACCGCCGGGGAAGCGGCTAGAACGCGGGTCGAACGGTTGTTGGACGGAAACCCGCATCTCAGGGAGGCCGTGGAGGAACTCGACCTCACCCTGAAGGAGTAGACAACGTGGACGGCGTGAACATCCAGCAGTTGATGCAACTCAGTCAGCAGATGCAGGCGCGCATGAGCGAGATGCAGGAGAAGCTCGAGCGCGAGACGCACGTGGCGGCTTCGGGCGGCGGCATGGTCGAGGTGACGGTGGACGGCCAGGGCAACATCAAGGGGGTCTCCATCGATCCCGCCGTGGTGGACCCGGAAGAGGTCGAGATGCTCGAGGATCTCATCGCCGCCGCGGCCTCCGCGGCACAGCGGCGGGCGAAGGAACGCATGGAGAAGGAGATGCGTCAGGCGGCGGGAGGCCTGCCGCTGCCGGGTCTCGGGAACTTGCTCGGCCGTCCGTGAACGCGATCGAAGCGCTCGTCGGCGAGCTTGGCCGGCTCCCGGGGATCGGTCGCAAGACCGCGAGGCGGCTGACCTATCACCTCCTCAAGAGTGCGAAGGACGATGCCCGGCGGCTGGCGCGAGCCATAGAACGGGTCGCGGCGGAGGTGCGCGTGTGCGGCGCCTGCGGCAACCTCAGCGACATGGAGCCGTGCGAATTCTGCCGCAGCCCGAGGCGCGATCCGGCGCAGGTTTGCGTCGTTGAGGAAGCCTCCGACATTCCGGCGATCGAGAACTCGGGGAACTTCGCAGGTCTGTATCATGTACTTGGCGGACGGTTGTCCCCCCTCGACGGGGTCGGACCCGAGGACCTAAACATCCGGGCCCTGCTTCGGCGTCTCGACGCCCCGGTCCGGGAGGTGATCATCGCCACGAACGCGAGCGTTGAAGGAGAGGCGACGGCGACGTACCTGCAGCGGCTGCTGGCCTCGGCCGCCGGAGTGACCGTCACGCGGCTCGCCCGCGGGCTGCCCGTGGGAGGAGACCTCGAGTACGCCGACGGAGTGACGATCGCCGAAGCCTTCGCCGGCCGACGGGAGATGTAGCGTACCGATGACGACTCGAATCGAATACGAGGACGCGGACCGCGGTGCCGCGACGGGATGGAAGATCGCGGCCGCGGCTCTGCTCGGCGCCGCCGCGGCCGTCGGTCTCGGGATCTATCTCGCGCGCGACCAGATGCGGCGACACCGGCGCGAACTCTTCAGTCCGCATCCGCTGCGCCGCCTGGCGGCCCTGGGATACCTGAAATCGCACCCGTCCGCGGACGATCTGCCGCTGTTGAGAGATTATCTGGCCTGGGAAGAGCGACCGCTGCTCCGCAAGCGCGCCCTGGCGGTTCTGGAGAGTCTGGAAAGCGTGCTCGCGAGCGACGAAGCCCTTGAGAGCGGAGACCCGCACTGAATCTTCCGAACGCGATCACCACGGGCAGGATCATTGCGGCCCCCGTCGTAACGGCGCTGCTCCTCCAGCCTCGGCCGGGGCTCCGGATGATCGCGTTCGTCCTGTTCGTCACGGCCGCGCTCTCCGACCTCTGGGACGGACACCTGGCGCGGGCCCGCGACCAGGTGACCTCCTTCGGGAAGTTTCTCGACCCGCTCGCGGATAAGCTCCTGCTCGTCGCCGCCCTCATCCCCGTTTACAGCATCAACCTCTCGCAGGCCGGACCCCCTTCGCTTCCCCTCTACGGCGTCATCCCGCTCTGGGCCATCATCATCTTCCTGGGTCGCGAAGCGCTGATCACGGTGCTCCGGTCGATCGCCGCCCGGCAGGGCCGGGTCGTCGCGGCGCAGATCCTGGGCAAGAGGAAGGCCCTCGCGCAGAACACCTTCATAGGCTCCGCGATTCTCTGGGTGGCGTTCCTGACGCCCGGGTTCGTGGCGCCCGACGGCCGGGCATGGCAGTGGTTTTCCACCTTCCACGGCTGGTTCACGACGACCTTTCTCACCGTTGCGGTGCTGCTCACCGTGGCCTCCGCGGTGACCTATCTCGGCATGTTCTCGCGTATCATGGCGGGTCGCCATTCGTAAGCGGCACCCGTCGCTTTTCGAGGCCGCCGCGGCGCTCATCGAGGCCTTGCGGGCGAGGGGGCACACGCTTGTACTCGCCGAGAGTTGCACCGGTGGCCTGATCGGCGCCGCCCTCACCTCCGTACCTGGAGCCTCGGAGGTTTTGTGGGGTGGGCTGATAAGCTACGATGACGCCGCCAAGAGGACGCTGCTGGAGGTGTCGGAGGCGTCGCTGCAACGATACGGTGCCGTCTCCCGGACCGTGGTCGAGGAGATGGCTGCCGGGGCTCGGCGCGTGGCGGAGAGCACCTGGTCCATAGCCGTAACCGGTATCGCCGGACCTTCGGGAGGCACCGCCGACAAGCCCGTGGGCACGGTGTGGATTGCCCACGACGGACCTTCTCGCGAGGCGCGGTGTCACCGCTTCGAGGGGAGCCGGGACGAAATCCGTGAAGCGGCCGCCTTCGAGGCGATGCGTTGGCTGGATTCACGGCTCTGACGAGGATATTCGAGGCTATTGATGGGAAAGAGGGATCTGAAGCAGGAGATGGAGAGCGCAGTGGCGGAGGATACCGCGACCGGCGCCTCCGGCGACGCGGCCGAAGACACGGCGACTGAGCAGGCCGCGTCCGGGCATGTAGACGAGGTCGGCGCCCCCGAGCCCGAAGGGGACGCAGGGCCGGAAGCTGAATTCGCGGCCCTGCAGGACCGCCACCTCCGGCTTGCGGCGGAGTTCGACAACTTCCGGCGCCGGACGAGACGGGAACTGGGCGACGCGGGAGAGCGGGCGCGTGCCGAACTCGCCGGCAAGCTGCTCGAACTGATGGACGACCTCCAGCGCGTGGCCGACACGCCGCTCGAGGGCACGGCGACGGAGGCGCTGCACGAGGGGATCGGGCTCGTGGCCCGCAAGTTCGCCAAGGTCCTCGCCGACACGGGCGTGGAACCGGTGAACCCCGTGGGTGAGCGCTTCGACCCCAACCTCCACGAAGCACTCATGATGACCTCTACCGACGACCCGGAGCAGGACGAACTCGTGTCGCACGTCGTCCTCATCGGATACCGGCTCGGCGACCGGCTGCTGCGCCCCGCACGCGTCACGGTCTACCGCCACGAAGACGAAGCCTCCTGATCCGATGGCGACGCAGGCGAAGGACTACTACAAGATTCTCGGGGTCGCCGAGAACGCGAGCGCGGACGAGATCCGGAAGGCGTACCGCAAGCTCGCGAAGGAGCACCATCCGGACGCGAACGCGGGCGATCCCGCGTCGACGGAGAAGTTCAAGGAGGTGTCGGAGGCCCACGGCGTCCTCTCCGATCCCGACAAGCGCAAGAAGTACGACCGGGTGCGGAAATACGGGGGCCTCGGCGCGTTCGGGCCCGGCCAGCCGGGCGGAGCCCCCGGGGGCGCGGGGAGCTTCAAGTTCGAGGACCTGTCCGACCTGGGCGGCATCGGCGGCATATTCTCCTCCATCTTCGACTTCGGGAAGAAGGCGAAGCCGGAGAAGGAGGGACCGCAGCGGGGCCGCAATGTCGAATACCTGGTCACGGTTCCGCTCCGCACCGCGGCGCGTGGCGGCCGGGTGGCGGTCACGGTGCCGATCAGCGAGGAGTGTGCGACGTGCGACGGGGACGGCGCCGCTCCCGGCACGCCGCTGAAGCGCTGCCCCGAATGCGAGGGCAGAGGCGAGGTCACGTTCGGGCAAGGCGGGTTCTCCGTCAGGCGCCCGTGTCCGGTGTGCGTACGGCGCGGTACCGTCCCGGAGACGCCCTGCTCGAGCTGCTCCGGCCGCGGCCAGGTGAACTCGCGACGCAAGCTCAGCGTCAAGGTGCCCACGGGGGTCGAGAACGGTTCGCGCGTCCGCATCTCCGGCAAGGGCGAACGCGGTCCGGGCGGCGGCACCGCGGGCGACCTCATCATCAAGTTCCAGGTCGACCCCGACCGCTTCTTCACCCGCGACGGGCTCGACCTCGCCTGCGAGGTGCCGATCAACGTGGCACAGGCGATTCTCGGCTCGAAGGTCAAGGTGAGGACGATCGGCGGGAACAAGGTCGTGCTCAGAATCCCGCCGGGCACGCAGAGCGGCACCACGTTCCGGATCCGGGGCCAGGGCATCCAGCGTGGCGAGAACCGTGGCGACCAGCTCGTCAAAGTCGTCGTGGAGACGCCCGACCTCTCCGGCGAGGGCCTGAAGACGGTGAAGGACCTCGCGCAGCAGGAGGGCCTCTCCTACTGACCCGCGGCGCCGGCTGTCAGTTCGAGACGATGACGCCGCCGCCGAGGACGAGATCGCCCCTGTAGAGGACCGCGCTCTGACCGGGGGTGATGGCCGACTGCGGGACGGGCAGCTCCAGCGAGAAGCCGGTCGGCGTCGTCTCGATCACATCCGCGTCCACGATCGCGGCCCCGTGCCGGATGCGCACCCCGATGCGCTCCCCGGGGAGTGGGCGGTCCGCCAGCCAGTTTACGCCCCGGGCGCCGAGGCGCGAGCGGGCCAGCGAGCCCCGCGGCCCGATGACGACATCGCGCGACTCCGGCCGGATCTCGAGTACGAACATCGGCTCGGCAAACCCGCCCGGCAGCCCCTTGCGCTGGCCCACCGTGTAGTGCGCGTAGCCTGGGTGCTCGCCCGCCTCCGAGCCGTCCTCGAAGCGGATGGCTCCCGGCGAAAGGGCAGGGTGGTCTTCCGGCAGATATCGGCGCAGGATCCCGGCATAATCGTTGTCGGGGACGAAGCAGATCTCGAACGACTCCGGCTTGTCCGCCGTGTCGAGGCCGAGCCGGCGCGCCTCCGCGCGGACCTGCGGCTTCGTGAGTTCGCCGACCGGCAGGAGCAGACGGTCGAGTGCCTGACGCGGCATCCCCCACAGGAAATACGTCTGATCCTTGTGGTCGTCCGCGCCGAGGTGGAGCTCCGGAGGGCCGGAGCGAGGTCGGATCACGCGCGCGTAGTGCCCCGTCGCCAGCCAGCTGCAGCTCAGGGCGTCCGCGCGCACGAGGAGATCGCGGAACTTGGTGAAGCTGTTGCAGCGGACGCACGGGATCGGCGTGCGACCGGCGGCGTACTCCGACACGAAGTCGTCGATCACGTCGCGCGTGAAATCCTCCTCCACATCGAACACGTGGTGCGGCATGTCGAGCTGGGCGGCCACGGACTTGGCGTCGGCGATCCCGTCGAGGCCGCAGCAGGTGCGCGTGGGGCCCTCGCTGCCGGTGTAGCAGAACGTCTTCATCGTCACGCCGATGACAGGGCGGCCCTCGCGTGCCAGCAGCGCCGCGGTGAGCGACGAGTCCACGCCACCGGACATGGCGACGAGCACGGAGTCGGCAAGACGGGTCGGGGCGATCATGGACGTGCGATCTCAGGCCGTGATGGCGACGACCCGCGCGGCCACCCGCACGAGCGCCTCCGCCGCCACATCGATGTCCGCCCGCGACGTGTCGTGGCCGAAGCTGAAGCGCACGGCCGCGTACGGCACATCGCTGGTGATCCCGACCGCGTCCAGCACGTCGGAGCCGACGCTCGAATCGGAGCCGCAGGCCGACCCGCCCGAGACCGCGATGCCCTCGAAGTCGAGCGAGACGAGCACGGCTCCGCTGTCACACCCCGGAATCCCCACGCTGACGAGATTCGGCATCCTGAGCGGCGCCTCGCCCCCGTGGATCCGCGCATCCGGAATCTCCGCCCGGATCCGCGCCTCGAGGTGATCGCGCAGGCCGGTCCAGCGTGCGACCTCCCCCTCGCGATTCTCGAGCGCGAGTGCCAGGGCGGCGGCGAAGCCCGTCGCGCCGATCGGGTTCTGCGTGCCCGGCCACATGGACCGTTCCTGGCCGCCGCCGTAGCTCAGCGGCTCCAGCGTCACCCCCGGCCGCCGGTAGAGAAGGCCGATCCCCACGGGCCCGCCCAGCTTGTGCGCCGTCGCCGACAGGAGGTCGACCGGCGTCCGCTCCAGATCGCAGTCCACCTTGCCCAGCGCCTGCACGGCGTCCGTGTGTACGAGAGCCCCGTATTCGTGGCCCAACTGCACGATGTCCCCCATCGCCTGGACCGTGCCGATCTCGTTGTTGGCCCACATCACCGAGATCAGCGTCGGCGCGGCCGGGTCCTTCGCGAGCTCCCTCCGCAGCCACCCGAGATCGATCGTCCCCGAGCCGTCCACGGGAATCCGCGCCACGCGGGCGCCTTCCACCGCCCCGCGGTCCGCCGCCTCGAGGCACGCCTTGTGCTCGATCCGGGACACGAACACGCGTGGGCTGCGCCCCGGGTTCGACCGCACGAAGCCGAGGATCGCGAGGTTGTCCGACTGCGTGCCACCGCCCGTGAAGTAGATGGCTGACCGCGGGCACCCGAGCAGATCCGCGATCCGCCCGCGCGCCAGCTCGAGGCACCGATGAGCCCGCCGTCCGGGGGCATGCGCGCTCGCGGGATTGAAGCCGTGCCGCAGCTCCGCACCCATGGCATCCCACACCTCCGGCCGCATGGGCCAGGTTGCCGCGTAGTCGAGGTAAAGCCGCTGTTTTTCGGGCTGCATCATCGTCGCTATCCGTCCGGATTCGCCCGTTCGGCGAAGAGAGTCTATTGTGTCGAAGCCTCAAACGACGCCGCAACTCGGGATGGAGTACATGGAGCCACCACGTTCCGCGCCGGGGCCCACCCCCCCGGCGCCAAGCCCCACAGGGCCCACGTCCGACGAGCAGAGCATACCACCGCTCGGGGCCCCGGTGTTCCGCACCACCGTCCACGGACTCGCCTTCGAAGATCGCGCCCGCCACCTGGACACCGTAGGTCCGGAGGAGGAACTCCTCCTCATCCCCGACCCGCCGGGAGGTAAACCGGACGATGTCTGGGTCCACGTCCCCGCCGGGGACCCAGTCGGTCACCTTCCCCGGGAGATCGGCGCCTGGCTCGCCCCCTGGATGCGGCGCGGCGGCGCGGCCCGCGTACAGGTGATCAAGGTGGGCACCGAGTCGGTCCCGAGTTGGAAGCGTCTCCTCGTCGAGGTTCGCTGCGGCTGACGGTTCCAGGGCCTATCTACAACGAGCGGACTCCGAGGCGTGTGACATCGCTCACCCGCATCGTCTCATCCGTATGGAACGGTTCCCCGTGCGGGGCCCGGATCAGCGAGCCGTAGTGCCGCGACGCGGTCTCGATGCGTTCGACGAGCGGCTGTCCGGTGGGGAAGATCTCGCCCGCCGCCCTCGAGCCCTCGAACTGTGACGCGTAGCACCGCGCCGCCTCGATCTTCCGCTGGAACTGGGCTTCCGTGAGCGGGACGACGAAAGTCGGCTTCACGGCGTCTTCCCGATATGCCATGGCGTAGAGGATCTTCTCCGGGCGGCGCCCCGGGCCGCCTTCATACTCCCGCAGTCCCGCGAGAAAGCAGGCGTCGCGGGCGAGCTCCGAGGCGACCCGGTGATCCGGATGGCGACCGCGCGGATACGGCAGGATCACGGTCGCCGGTGCGAGGCGCCGCAGGTGCCCCACGACGATCCGCCGCGCCTCCAGCGAGTTCTCCAGTCGTGCGTCGGGGAGTTCGGCGTTGACCCGAACGGCGATCCCCAGCAGCGCCGCTGCCCGGCCCGCCTCCTCGGCCCGAAGCTCGGGGGTCCCCCGCGAGGCCATCTCGCCCCGCGTCAGGTCCAGGATCCCGGTCCGGTATCCCTGTTCCGCGGTCCGGGCCAGCGTTCCGCCGCAGGTGAGTTCGGCGTCGTCCGGGTGCGCCGCTACGGCGAGAAGGTCCAGCGGTTGCTCGGTCATTGGTCGGTCAGCTGTCGCCTTCGGCCGCCTACTCGTAGCGCAGCGCGTCGATGGGGTCCAGCCCGGCGGCCCGCGACGCCGGGTAGAGCCCGAAACCGATCCCGGTCAGTACCGACGCCGCAAGGGCAGCCACGACCGACCACAGCGGCACGACCGCCGGCAGCGGCGTCAACTGGTTCACGGCCCATACCATCGCGCCGCCCAGCACCATTCCGGTCGCGCCGCCGAGCAGCGTGAGCGTGGCCGCTTCGACCAGAAACTGCCACATGACGTCGCGCCGCCGCGCCCCCATCGCCTTGCGCAGCCCAATCTCCCGCGTCCGCTCGGTGACGGAGATCATCATGATGCCGATGACGCCCACGCCGCCGACCATGAGTCCGATGCTCGACAACCCGAGCATCGCCGCAAACAGGACGTTAGTCAGCTGGCCCCACAGATTCAGCAGCTGTTCCTGGTCCAGCACCGCGAAGTCGTCCTCCTCGCCCGGCTCCAGTCGACGGAGCTGCCGCATCCGCGCGTGTGTGGCGTCGAGGGCCGCCTGAAGGTCGGCTTCGGGCTCCGGTCGCACGATGATGCTGACCGCCCGATCCCAGACCGGCAGCAGCTTGTCCGCGCTCGGGAACGGCACCCACACGAAGTGCGACGCCAGGCCAGCGAACAGGTTGGCGGGCAACCGGTACACGCCGATCACGCGGAACATGGCGCCCCGGCTGCCTTCCCCGATCCGGATGTCACGGCCGAGCGGATCGAGGGACCCGAACAGGTCGGCCGCCACGGTGGAATCGATCACGGCGACGGGGGCCCGCCGTTCCGCCTCCGGGTGCGTGAACCAGCGTCCCGAGATGACGTCGCCGCTGTAGATCTCGAGGTAGTCGGCGCCCACGCCGTAGAATGAGATCTCGACACGCTCCGACCCGACGCTCGCCTCGAAGGCCCCGGGGCCGAAGTCGCCGGTGAGCTCGACGAACGGGGACGCGCTCAGGATGCCCGGGAGGCGTCCGAGGTCCCGGGCCCACCGCGGATCGAGCGGCTTGTTCCTCAGGAGGTCTGGCTCCTCCTCGCTCAGAGGACCACCGCCGAAGCCCCCCGATGTGAAATCCCAGTGGGCTACGTAGAACGTCTCGATGCCGTTCGGCGACATGGCATCTTCGAAGCTCTGGTTGACGCCGGTGATCGCGGCCGCCATCACCATGACGACGAGCACCCCGATGGTCACGCCCAGGATCGTGAGGCCGCTCCGAACCCTGTTGGCGCCGATCGAGTCGAACGCGACCGCGATCCCTTCGCTGACCGTCGCAAGGAATCCCATGCCGCCGCGTGCACGAGCGGTCATACGCGCCTCCCCGCCCCCCGCGGCTCCAATTGTCTGCCGAAGTCAGTCCGCGTGTTACCGCCGCAGGGAAGGACTACTCGTAGCGCAAAGCGTCGATCGGGTCCAGACCCGCGGCCCGCGAGGCGGGGTACAGTCCGAATCCGATCCCGGTCAGCACCGATGCGGCCAACGCGGCCACGATCGACCACAGCGGCACGACGGCGGTCAGCGGCGT
>LXNI01000267.1_pt1:0-65000 | contig 66416 bp, 60 predicted proteins | sample 809091 | NCBI WGS metagenome assembly LXNI01 (sample SAMN04870527, study PRJNA318959) | sponge metagenome | biome: 01000161; feature: marine sponge reef; material: water | host: Sarcotragus foetidus | place: Greece: Milos, Mediterranean Sea | collected 2013-05-29 | depth 5-7 m
AAGAAGCGCGACCACCGCCAGCGGACGGAGCCTCCGCAGGGTCGTCATCAGAGTCGTCATCCTGAGACCTCCCTTGTAACGGGGCGGCACAATCGCACCGGATCTCGGAAGCTCGGTGATCGAAGCTTGATCATAATAGAAGAACAATCTATCTTGAATGAATGTCTGTGTCTAGGTCGCATATTTTGACGCGAGCGAAATTCGTGCAGCGCGACGGGAGGGTGATGAGACGGAGTCCGAGATCCTGGGCTTTCGTACTCGCGCTCGCCATTTCGGTGGGATGTGAGGAGACGACCGATCCCGATCCGCCCCCTCCCATACGTGTGGCTACCGTCATGGTGACGCCGGAGAGCGTTGCGCTGCGGGCGCTTGGAGAGGCGACTCAGGTCACGGCCCGCATCCTGGACCAGGACGGACAGGTGTTGGCGAGCGCGCCGGTCTTCTGGGGCTCGCGAGACTCTTCCGTGGCCACGGTAGATGCGAACGGACTGGTGACGGCCATCGGCAACGGGGCGACCCACGTGACCGCCGCGTCCGGCCGCATCGGAGCGCACGCTTCTGTTCTCGTTGCGCAGAGAGCGGTACGAATGGACCTGCCGCCCCCGCCCGACACGCTTCGGACCCACGGGGACACGGTTCGCCTGGACGTGCACGGGTTCGACGGGAACGCCCACCCGATTCCGGCGCATGCGTTTCTTTGGAGGTCGGGCGATCCTGCAGTGGCTGCCGTCGACAGCACGGGGTTGGTAACCGCGATCGGGAACGGGACCACGCGGATATCGATCATCTCGGTGGACACGCTGGCGGTTTTGGACGTAACGGTACACGACCGCGAAGCGGCGGATCGCTCCATCCTGGTGGCCTTCTACACCGCGGCCGGCGGCCCCTGGCGAATCCGCCACAACTGGGCCACCACCAAACCGCTTGCTACGTGGGCAGGTGTGACCGCCAGCGCCGAAGGACGTGTCACGGGCCTATCCCTCCGTCGCTTCGGCCTGGAAGGCACAATCGCGCCGGAACTCGGCAAGTTACTCTACCTCAGGATCCTCGACCTTGAAAAAAACGGCAACCTCGGTCCCCTCCCCCCCGAACTCGGCGGCCTGCGCAACCTCGAGACGCTCCTCTTGGAGGATGTCAGGGTTTGGGGTGCGATCCCGCCGGAGCTCGGCGACCTCCGGAGCCTTAGGACGCTTCGCCTGGTCAATACGAGCGTGAGCGGCGGGATTCCGCCCGAGCTTGGTAATCTCTCCAGCCTCACGTCGCTCACCCTCAGCACGAACCCGATGCGCGGCGGACTTCCCCCCGAACTCGGAAGGCTCTCGAGTCTCGACACTCTTCGCATCATTGCCAACGGTATTGGCGGTCCGATTCCGCGCGAACTCGGGAACCTCGTCAATCTCAGGGTGCTGGGCCTGAGCGACGACTGGCGCCGCCCCGGAGTCCAGGGTCCCATACCGCGCGAACTCGCCCAGCTCGCAAACCTCGAAAGATTGGGGCTCGGCAACAGTCTGACCGGACCGCTGCCGCCGGAACTCGGGCGCCTGACAAGGTTGAAATCGCTGTCTCTCGGGGGCGACCTCAGCGGACCGATCCCGGGAACGTTCGGCAACCTCGGTCAACTCAGATCGCTGAGCCTCCCATACAATGACCTCGAGGGAGGCATCCCCCCGGAATTGTGGGATCTCGACCAACTCGAAGTACTGTTCCTTACTCAAAACCGGGGTCTGCAAGGACCGCTACCGGCGAGTGCCACGCGACTCACCCGGCTCCGGCTGTTGTACATCGACGAGACCAGTCTCTGCGTGCCGCGCGACTCGGTCTTCGACGCCTGGCTGGCGGGCATGGAGGACTTCCGCGGCCAAAGATGCCGTTGACTTGAGTTCGCGTTCACGCTAGTCGAGCGCGAGGACGACCTTCGCCGCCTCGCCCGAGTTCATGGCGTCGAACCCATCCTGGAAGCGGTCGAACGGGAGCCGGTGCGTGATCACGGGGTCGATGTCGAGACGCCCCTCGACGAGGAAGTCCCGCATCTCGATCCACGTGCGGTACATCAGGCGCCCCACGACGCCGTAGACGTTGAGCCCCTTGAAGATCACGTCGCGCGCCAGGTTGACCTTCACCGCGTCCTTGGGCAGCCCCAGCAGGCGGACGTGGCCCCCGTTGCGGCACATGCGGAACGCGGAGCGCACGCCGTCCGGGTGTCCGCTCATCTCGCACACCACGTGGGCCCCGTAGCCGTGCGTGAGGTCGGCGATCCGGGTCTCCACGTCCTCCTCGAGCGGGTCGAGGCAGTCGTGCGCGCCCATGCTCGCGGCGAGTGCGCGCCGCCCCTCGTGCGGCTCGACCGCGATGACCCTCGAGGCGCCCGCCGCGCGCGCGATCCCGATCGCGAACAGACCGATGGGGCCGCAGCCCACCACCGCGACGACACGCCCGGCGACGTCGGTGTGCAAAACCGTGTGGAAAGCGTTGCCGAGCGGGTCCAGCACCGCCGCCAGGTCGTCATCGATGGAATCGGGGATATGGATGATGTTCGCCGCCGGAATGGAGACGTACTCGGCGAACGCGCCGTCCCGGTCGATGCCGATGATGCGGGTCTCCCGGCACACGTGCGCGTGCCCGGTGCCGCAGTACTCGCAGTGCCCGCAGACGAGGTGTCCCTCCGCCGACACGCGGTCGCCGACCTCGATGTTCTGCACCAGCCGGCCGGTCTCGGCCACCTCCCCCATGAACTCGTGGCCGAGGGTGACGGGTGGATTCACGCGGTGCTGCGACCATTGGTCCCACTGCTGGATGTGCAGATCCGTGCCGCAGATCCCCGCCCGCCGCACCTTGATGAGCACGTCGCCGGAGCGGATCTCGGGCACCGGCGCGTCGCACAGCACGAGGCCGGGGACCGCCCCGGGTTTGCGGATCGCTTTCATGGAGACGGAAGATGGCTCCTGGATGAAGACGTGTCGGGTGGCGCACAATGTGCCGGAAGGTCTGACGGGGCGGCAAGCGCCGGAACCTGAAACCGCGGCGTGCCGTAAGATGCCTCGTGGGCCGGCGGACAGCCCGCCGGCAGCCGCCTGACAGCCCGGGAGTCGAATCGAATCGTGCGCGCGACAGGGGAAGGCCGGGGTTGGCGACCGAGGGTCGCGTGGTTGCGCTCCCACCCCCGGGAGCGGGCCGTGTGGTGGGGCGGCATGCTCGCCTCCGTGCTCCTGCATGCGCTCCTCCTCTTTGCATGGGTGCGCCCGGCGCCCGAGTTCGAGCGGGCGGCCCGGCCCGGCGCCGATCCGGATCTCCCCGCCGGCGGGGGCGGCCTGCAGGCGCTGCGGGTGTCCATGCCCCGGAGGATCGAGATTCCCCCACCGCCCAGGCCCGTCCTCGCCGTCGACATGCCCGAGATCGAGATCCCGGAGGCGGAGATCGAAGTGTCCTCCGAACTGCTCCCCGTCGGCGCGCCGGCGCCCTCTTCCGGGCGCGGGGCGGGGACCGGTCCCGGGGAGGGGGAGGGGGCCGGCGGAGGCGAGGGCGAGAACTACGTGTCGCCCGTGCCGAGGTCCGTGGTGCCGCACTGGGATCCCCCCGGCTCGGTACGCGGCATGGAGGTGACGGTGCGCGTCTTCGTGGACGCCAGGGGGCGTCCCGGCCTGGTCGAACTGGATCCCCCGACCCCGGACGAGGACTTCAACCGCGACATCATGCGCCAGGTGCAGGCGTGGGAGTACCGCCCGGCGCTGCGCGACGGGAACCCGGTCGACGGCTGGGCCGAGATCACCTTCATCTTCTGACGCTCTCCGGCCCCATCTGACGCCGTCCGACCCCGTCCACGGCTGACGGTTTGACGACGCGTTGATCCGCGTCCCGATCCTCGGGCAGGAATCGGTCTGACCGGGGAGGTGAGGGGTGTGGGATCTGAATCGCGCGGAACGCAAGGCGCTGGGCACGGCTCTCGTGCTCGTGGGGGTGAGTCTCGTCGTCCGCACGCTGCTCGCCCCGGACCCCGGGCGCGTGGAGGGTCTCGAAGGGATCGACTCCGCGACGGACCTGGACGGCGTCGAGGGCGAGGTGATTTCAGCCCTGCGGCGCGAGCAGCGGGCGCAGACGCCTCTCGCCGAAGGCGAGCAGATCGACGTGAACCTCGCGCCCGCCGATGAGCTGCGCCGGCTCCCGGGAGTTGGCCCAAGCATGGCGCAGTCCATCATCGAGGAACGGGAAAACACCCCGTTTCGCCGAGTGAAGGATCTCGAGCGGATCAGCGGAGTGGGTGAGGTCACCGCCCGGCGGCTCGGTCCGCATCTCCGCTTCGAGCCCGCGGCGCCCCGGCCCGGACCTGGCGGCGCGTCACCCTCCGGTCCCTCGGGGTCCTCGTGGGCGGCGGCGTGGCGGCCGTCTGGATGTCCGCCCGGAAGCGGGCGGATCGACCTCAACCGAGCCGACCGCGGGCAGTTGGAGACTCTGCCCGGGGTCGGGCCCGCGATCGCCGGACGCATCATCGAGGATCGACAGGTGAACGGGCCGTTCGAGACACCCGAGGCGCTCACCCGCGTGAAAGGGATCGGCGAGCGTTCACTCGCCCGGCTGGCCGACCGCATCTGCGCGGGGGCGTAGTGAACTCGCCGTTGAAGCCGGATGCCGGAGTCCTCCGCCTCATCCCGGGAGATTTCGCCAAACGACACCTGGTCCTTCCCCTGCGGCGGAGCGGTCGGAGTTTGACCGTCGCCATGGCGGATCCCGCGGACACGGCGCTCGTCGACGACCTCCACTTCCTCACGCAATTCGAGATAGAGGCCGTGGCGGTCGGGGAACCCGAGCTCCTCCAGCTGATCGACGAAAACTACGGCGCCGCTTCCGAGCCCAGGGACAGGCCCCGGGAGAACGGGGCCGGCGCCGCGAGGACGGCAGTCGACGATGAACCCGCCGTCCGGTTGATCAACGACATCTTCACCGATGCCGTGCGCCGAGGGGCCTCGGACATCCATGTCGAACCGTACGAGGGTGAACTGCGCGTCCGCTATCGGCTCGACGGGATACTTCGCGAGATGATGCGCCCCCCGCCCTCCATGGCGGCGGCTCTCACATCGCGGCTGAAGATCCTCGCCGATCTGAACATCGCCGAGCGCCGGATTCCACAAGATGGCCGCATCAAGATCCGCCTCGGGGACCGGGTGATCGATTTCCGCGTCTCGACCCTGCCGACGCTGTTCGGCGAGAGAATCGCGCTCCGGATCCTCGACAAGGAACGGCTGACCCTCGACCTCGAAACCTTCGGCATGGAGGCGCGCGCGGAACGGGTGCTGCTCCGGGCCATCGCGGACACGACGGGGATGGTGCTCGTCACGGGGCCGACGGGATCGGGGAAGACGACGACGCTGTACAGCGCTCTCGTCCGGCTCAACAGGCCGGAGGTCAACATCATGACCGCCGAGGATCCGGTCGAATACAGCCTTCCCGGCATCAATCAGGTCCAGGTGCGTCCGAAGATCGGACTCACATTCGCTTCGACGCTCCGCGCTTTTCTGCGGCAGGACCCGAACATCGTCATGGTGGGGGAGATCCGTGACCGAGAGACCGGGGACATCGCGGTGAAGGCCGCCCTCACGGGCCATCTCGTGCTCTCCACGCTTCACACGAACGATGCCGCGACGACCACGACGCGCCTCGTGGACATGGGGATAGAAGCCTTCAACCTCGCCGCGGCCCTCAGGGCCATTACCGCACAGCGTCTCGTCCGCCGGATCTGTCGCCGATGCAGGACGGAGGCGGACTACCCGGCCGAAGTCCTCCGCTCGCTCGGTCTCGAAGCAGGTACCGGCGCGGCATGGGTCTTCTCCCGGGGCGCAGGGTGCGATGCGTGCGGCGGATCCGGGTATGCCGGCAGGCAGGGACTGTACGAAGTCCTTCCGATGTCGCCGGCGATCCGCCGCCTCGTGCTCGCCGGCGCCTCCGGGGAGGAGATCGAACGCCGGGCCGTGGCCGAGGGGATGGTGACGCTGCGGGAAGACGGTCTGCTCAAGGCGAGGGAGGGGATCGTGACGCTGGACGAAGTCCTGCGGGAGACTCCGGCGTAAGCCGGGCGCATCCCGCAATGAATGCGACGGATACCGTGGAGCGCCTTGAGCCCCGCCTGGTCACGCTTCTGAACGAACTGGTCGAGCGTGATGCCTCCGACCTGCACCTCACGGCCGGAGAACGACCGAAGCTCAGAATCGACGGACGCCTCACGGACTGTCGCGCGGCCGACGTGCTCGGGCCGGGGGATACTGCGGCGTTGGGGCACTCGCTGCTGGGCGAGGAGGAACGGGCGGACTTCGCGCGCGACGGGGATCTCGATTTCAGCTTCAGCGTCTCGGGCCTGTCCCGCTTTCGCGCGAACATCTTTCGGCGGCGGGGCAGTGTCGCGTGCGCGATTCGCCGTGTCCCGGTCGAGATCCGGAGTCTGAGTCAACTCGGCCTCCCCTCGGTCGTCGGGCGTTTGACGGAGAAGCCTCGCGGGCTCGTGCTGATCACGGGTCCGACCGGCTCCGGCAAATCGACGACGCTCGCCGCGATGGTCGACCGCATCAACACGAAGCGCGCGGGGCACATTGTGACGATCGAGGATCCGATCGAGTTCGTGCATCCTCACAAGGCTTGCATTGTGAACCAGCGCGCCGTTGGGAAGGATACCCGCACCTTTGCCACCGCCCTCCGGCACGTCCTGCGCCAGGATCCCGACGTGATCCTCATCGGCGAGATGCGGGATCCGGAGACCATCCAGGCGGCGCTCACGGTAGCCGAGACGGGGCACCTCGCCCTTGCTACGCTGCACACGCGCTCCGCAGCGGAGGGAATCCACCGCATCATCGACGCCTTCCCGGCCCATCGGCAGGAACAGGTGCGCGTGCAGTTCGCGGCGGTCGTCGAGGGGGTCATCACCCAGGCCCTGCTCCCCCGGGCGGAGGGCCGGGGGCGCGTCGTCGCGTGCGAGGTGCTGATCGCGACGCCGGCGATCCGGGCTCTGATCCGGGAGGCGAAGATCCACCAGATCCAGTCCGCGATGCAGGCTGCCCGCAGATTCGGCATGCAGACGCTCAACGACGCCCTGTACCAACTCTATACGCGGCGACAGGTGGATTTCGCGGAGTGTCTTCGCGTCACGTCTGATCCGACCGAATTCCGGCGCATGACGGGGACATCTCTTCCCGGCTCAGCCCTGAAGTGAAGATGGACAAGGTGACCGGCCGCTGGCGCGGAAGCGGGGTGGATGATGCGGGGGCTGGCGGTCGGTTCACCTCTCTCCGACTCCTCCCGCCGCCACGCGCCAGGAACCGTGACCTCGTCCTGTTCACCAGGCAGCTCTCCGTGATGATCAGCGCCGGCCTGCCGCTCACCCGGGCGCTCGAGACCCTCGCGCAGCAGGCGGAAAGCCCCGTCCTGCAGCGCGTGGCCCGCGAGACGCTGTACGATGTCGAGTCCGGGAACACGCTGGCCGACGCCCTCGGCAGGCACCCCCGGGTCTTCACGAGGCTGTACGTGAACATGGTCCGCGCGGGTGAATCGGGGAGCCGGCTCGACGGCATCCTCACACGTCTCGCCGCCTTCCTCGAGCAGAACGAACGGATCCGCCGAAAGGTGAAGGGCGCGATGCTCTATCCCGCCGTCATCTTCGCCGTGGCCGTCGCAGTGGTCGCGACGCTCTTGCTGTTCGTGATCCCCACATTCGAGACCGTGTTCGCGAGCTTCAACGCCCTGCTGCCGCTTCCGACGCGGACCGTCATCGGCCTTTCCCGAGCTGTCCAGGATTGGTGGTGGGCGGTCGTCGTCACCGCGGGCGGGGGCGGCCTGCTGCTGCGCCGCTGGGTGGCGACGGAAACCGGCCGGCGGCGCTTCGACAGCGTACTGCTGCGGCTGCCGGTGCTGGGCCCGCTGTGGCGCCGAGCCGCCGTATCCCGCTTCACGCGGACGCTCGGCACTCTCCTCTCGGCGGGCGTTCCGATTCTCGAGGGGCTTGAGATCACGGCCCGCACAGCCGGCAACCGGGTGATCCAGGACGCGGTCCTGGAGAGCCGGACCGCGATCCGGGGTGGAGAATCCATCGCACGGCCCCTGCGCGAGACCGGTGTCTTTCCGCCGATGGTGGCCCGGATGATCCACGTTGGAGAGGAGACGGGAGATCTCGATGGGATGCTGTCCCGGATCGCCGACTTCTACGACGAAGAAGTCGACGCAGGGGTCGAGAGCCTCCTGAAGATCCTCGAACCCGCTCTGATCGTGGTTCTCGGAGGTCTTGTGGGCGGCATGATCATCGCCATGTACCTTCCCATCTTCGATCTCGTGGACGCGATTCAGTGAACCGGCGGTCCGTGACTCCTCGCCACCTTGCGGGGTTCCGTTACGATCCCCTTCTTCTCCGCATGTCCACGGCCGACAGCGAAGATCGACGACCCGGGGAGGGTGGTGCGGCACCTGACGTACGGGGGCTTCTCGGCGCGCCGGTCGAGGCCGCTTTCGAGCGGTACGGACGGGCGAGGGCGGACCGGGTGGCGGGACTGGACCGGTGGCTGCGCTTCGAGGGTCCCGGCTGGAGCCTGCGCCTGCGCGCCAGAGCCGGCGGCGACGGCGGCCCGACCCGCGTCCGTTCCTGGACCGCCGCTTTTGCACGAGGCTTCGACACGATGGCGGAAGCTCAGCGCGCCCTCGGGCTGCCCACCTTGGAGCGCCCGCCCGCGACCGCCGCCGTCGGGGACCTACGCCAACCGCTGCGTGACGAAGCGGGGCGGGTGCATTCCCTCACGGCCGCACGGCGCGATGGGCGAATCCGTGCGGTCTCCGGCTTCGATGAGCCACCGGACTGGGAGCCGGACGAGTAGTTGATACCGGGATGTTCGGCGAAGGTTGATTGGAGAGAGAGCCGTCCACCGCGATTCCGCGCGGACGGCGGCTGCCGGCGATCGGTCCGGTTGTGTGGGAGAGGGAGGGGAAGTGCGATGAAACAAGACATGACGCGCAGAATGAGGCAGGCGGGCGGGTTCACCCTGATCGAACTCCTGATCGTGGTCGTCATCATCGGCGTTCTCGCGGCGATCGCGATTCCGCAGTTCACGAGCACGAAGGAACGGGCGTTCGATGCCGCGGCGCAGAGTGACATCCGAAACATGATGACGGCGGAGGAATCGTACTTCTTCGCCAATCAGGCGTACGTCGCGACCACGGTCGCGGCCGGCGGTACCGCCGATCTGGACAGCGATGGCACACCGGATTTCCAGGCCAGCAGGAACGTCGAGCTGACGGTGACGATCTGGACGGACGGCTACCGGATCACGGCGAAACACGCATCCTCGCAGCAGACGTGGTGCGTGAATTCGTCGTCGGCAAATGCCACGGACGAGGTCGGGCAGATCGTGGCGGGTACCACCTGCTGATCGTCGCGGTTAATGCGGGGTTGATACGGGGGGTGATCCTTATGGGCGGAAGTCGCAACGCTCATTCGATGAGGAGAGTCACCCCGTGGATATCCCCGGACCCGGTACAGGGCGAAGTGGGTTCAGCCTCGTGGAGGTCGCGGTCGCGATTGCGCTCGCCGGCCTCGCCGCCGCCTTCGTCATACCGCGAGAACCGCTCGACCGCTTCAGTCTGACCCGCGCCGCCAGAGTGGCGGAATCGCAACTCACGCTGGCGCGCCTCCACGCCGTCGCCTCTCATTCGCCGACCGAAGTGACGCTGAACGGGACGCGACTCGAAGTGTCGCTTCGCGGAGGGCGGTTGCTGTCCCGCGTCGACCTCGGTCGGCACGCTCTGGGCCGGCTCGATTCGGCGCGAGTGCGGCCCTCCACGCTTCGATTCAACGCCCGGGGGCACGGGTCTTCCGGGAGCCTCCACCTGTACCGTGGCAGATACGGCATTCGCCTCGTGTCGAACTTCGTGGGCCGGGTCCGCGCGGAGTCGTTCTCGCAATGAGGGCGGCCGTCACCGTGATTCCGACCGCGACACGTCGCTCGGCAATGGGGCCCGCCGGCTTCAGCCTCGTCGAAGTCCTGCTCGCCATCGTGATTACGTCGGTGGGGATCCTCGGGGCCTCCGGGGTCGTGCTCGGAATCACCTCCCTGGCGCGTCGGACCGCCTGGAATACCGATCACACGGTGGCGGGGCGGAGCGCCGTGGATTCCCTCATGCACACGGGATTCACCTCCGTGGTCTCCGGCTCGGGCGTCGTGGAGGTCGGCGGTCGAGCGTGCGATCTTTCGTTCGATGTCACTCCGCTGTCGCCGCGACTCAAACACGTTCGACTGACGGCGACCCTCCCGAACGCTCCGGAAGCCGTACTGGAAGCGATCGTCTCGGAGCCGCGGCCGCTCCCTGCGGCGCCATGAGCGCCCCGCGTCTGCTGCCGTCCGCGCGACCCTCCCGCTGCGGGGGCTTCACGCTCGTCGAAATGCTCGTGGCGCTCGCGAGCGCGAGTCTCCTCGGCGGTTTGCTCATCAGTATCCTGGCAAGCCAGAGCCGCTTCCACCTGCGAAATGAAGATGCTGTCCACGCCTCGCAGATTGCGCGCGCCCTCGCGGACGGAATGGGAGCGGAAATCCGTGGCGCGAGCCCCGGCGACCTGATCCTCGCCACCCCCGACACGGTGTCCTTCCGCTTCGACGTGCTGAGAGCCGTGGTGTGCGACACGGTGGGTGGCGGTGAGGCAAATCTGTTCGCGTTCGATTCCGTAGCCGCGACGAACCTGCGCTCCTCGTGGCGGGGAACGGCGGTTTCCGGACCCTACTCGGCGGACTGGATCTACGCCGATGCGTTCACACCGATCTCCGGTGTCTCCGCTGCAGCTGAGACCGCGTGCCGAGCCAACGGAGCGGATCCCGCGAACCGGGCTCCCTCCAGGTCGTTCCGCCGTGCGCGCGACTGGAACGCGGGATTCGGAGTGACGCCGGCGCCCGGCTCTCTCGCCCGCGTGTATGGGCGCCTCACGTACGCGATCCGACCCTCCACGTCTGATCCCGGGACGGTTTCCGTGCGACGCAACGGTCAGGAGTTCGTGACGCGGCTGGAACCCGGCGCGGTCTTCGAGTACGGGCTTGCCGGCGGAATCGTCCAGGCGAGCGTCGCGGCCGTAGATCTGCCCCGGGTGCGCCAGGTCCGCTTCGTCGCCACGGCGACCGGACGTAACGGTCGCGGGGCCGGTCGGCCAATGGTCTACGTAATCCCGCTCCACAACTGAGATGGCGGGCTTCGGCAGGCGGCGCCGGAAGAGGACCGTCGGGGTGGACATCGGGACCGGGTTCTGTAAGGCCGCGGTCATCGAGCACGGAGCTGGTGCGCCGCGCCTCGTCCGGGTCGCTCTGGCGCCAAGCGCGACCAGCGCAGGCCGCGGTGGGAGCGGCGGCGATCCGGACCGAGTCGCCGACGCGATTTCCTCGATGTTCGAACAAGAACGGATCGAGGCCCGCGACGTCGTCATCGGCATCGGTGGCCGAGACGTCATGAGCAAGGTGATCGAGATCGACCGCATGGACGAGGAGGAGGCACGCGCAGTGATCCCGTGGGAAGCGGAACAGCACGTACCGTTCGACATGGAAGACGTAGCACTGGACTTCGTGATCATCGATCCGGACGGCGACGGCCCGGCGATGACCGTGCTGCTGGCAGCGGTGAAACGCACGCTCGTCGAGGAGCGGGTATCGCTCCTGCGCCGAGCCGGGCTGAACCCCGTAACGGTGGATGTGGACGCTTTGGCCCTCCACAACGCGCTCGAGATGAACTACCCGAGCGCGATGCAGGATGTGACCGCGCTCGTCGACATCGGAAGTGGCTCCACGACCGTGCACCTGCTCCAGGGCGGGCTGCCCGTGCTCACGCGTGAACTGGCCGTCGTCGCGCCGACGCCGGAGGGACAGAGCGAAGCTGTGCAGCGCATCGCGCGCGGCCTCCGGCGAGCCGGTGGGTTCGTCGAATCGGAGACCCACCTCGGTATCGCGCGCGTCTACCTGTGCGGCGGCGGAGCCGGCGCCCCGAGCCTCGCCGAAACCCTGGCGGAGAAGCTGGGTGTGGAAACCCGTCTCGCAAGCGCCTTCGAGCGTCTCGATGTTGCGCCCGAAGTGGCCGATCGGCCGGACATCGGTTCGATCGCGCCGATGCTGATGCTCTCGATCGGCCTAGCGCTCCGAAGCCCCGTCGAAGGACCCCCGAACCCAAGGAAGCGAGCGAGACCGTGATCGAGATCGATCTGCTGCCGGAGTCTCTTCGGCGAGGAGCCGGGACCCACCCCGCGGGCGCCTTCAGCTCGCTGGGCGGCCGCAATGTCCTGCTGACCCTTGCCCTGTGGGGTTCGGTCCTCATCGTGCCGCCGGCCGTGCTCTCACTCTGGTGGACGCAACACGCAGAGGCCCGGCGACTCGACGCGCGTGTGGCAGCCGCCTCGGTCGACTCGGCGAGACTCGCCGGGCTCCGCGCCGCGAGCGACAGTCTCGCGGAACGTTTCCGCGAGATCGGCGAACGCATCGCCCTCGTCGAGCGACTCGACCGCGACCGATTCGCGTGGCCCCACATGCTGGATGAGATCAGCCGCGCGCTCCCCTCGTTCGCGTGGTTGATCTCGCTTCGCCAACTCTCCCCACCACCTGCGCTCGCCGTCGAGCTGCAGGGGGTTGCCGCCAATCCGCTTGCGATCACTCAGTTCGTCCACGGCCTCGGCGCCTCCGATCACATCGCGGACGTGAAGATCATCGGCAGCCAGCAACAGGGCCTCGATCCCGGCGACGTCTCACGACAGGCCTTCACGCTCATCCTTCAGTTCGCCGATGAGACCGGGGTCGGCCGCGTGGCGCCCATCGTCGCGGCTAACGGGGGCCAACATTGAACCTTCTGCCACGTGACGTCGGGGCGCGCCACCGACTCCTCGCCCTCTTCCTCCTGCTGGGGTTCGGCGTCGTCTTCTATCTGTACGTCTGGAATCCGCGCCGGATGGAGCTCGCCGCCCTGGCACGGCGCGTCGAACAGGCGGAACGGGCCAATGCGCTCGCGGAAACGCGCCCCGGCGACCTCGAAGCCCTCCGCGAGGACCTCACGCTCGGTGAGCGGCAGTTCGCCATGCTCGAGCGGCTCGTCCCCGGAGAGGGCGAGGTTGCGGCGATCTACGAAGCCATCGCAGCCGAGACGCAGTCGCTCGGTCTCGAACTCGTCCACGCCGTCCCGGCCGACCCCGTGCCCGACTCCGCCGGTTACTTCCTTCGACAGCACTGGGCGATGCAGGTGGAGGGCGAGTATCACGACGTGGGGCAATTCCTGACACGCGTGGCCGGCTTTCCGCGCATCGTGCGGCCCCGGGTCGAGGAGATCGTGCCCGCCCGGGTCACGAATTCGGGACGTCAACTCGTTCTCGCGCGTCTCAGCCTGGAAACGTTCGTCCTTGCGCCCGAGGGCATCGCTCCGCGGGAGGGCGGCTGATGCGCGCGCCCCCGAGTCTCGCGGCAGCGTTCGCCTTCGCCTCGCTGGTGAGCGGGCCGGCGCGGAACGCGGCCCAGTCGCCGTCCCTACCCATCTACGAACGGGAGGTGTTCACCTATCCGGCCATCGAGCGACGCAACCCGTTTCAGCCCCTTCACCTCGGGACCCAAACGGGTCCCCGTTTCGAAGACCTCACGCTGTCCGGCGTCCTGTACCACCAGGGGCTCGGGAGTGTGGCGACCCTCACCGACCGGCAGACTGGAAGGCGGTATCGCGTGCGCGAACACGACATGCTGGGCGAGGTCCGCGTCGTACGGATTCGCCCGGAGGAGGTAGACTTCGCCATTACGAGCTTCGGCGTCCGCCGGGAGGAGACGCTCCGAGTTCGGCGCGAAGGGACGAAGCCATGATCTTCAGGTCGGTGGTGCCCTTCGTGTTGGCGTTGGCTGGCGCACAGTCGGCGGACGTGCGCACAGACTCCTCCTTCAACGTGCGGGAAGTGAGCATCGCCTCCGCCGGGACGGAGACGGAGATCACCGTTGGCGCGGGCGGCCCCGTCGAGGCCCGGCATCTCATGCTCGCCGACCCCCCGCGGCTCCTCCTTGACATCGAAAAGGCGGTCCACGCCCTGGAGAGGCGCGATTACGCCGGGATCGGCCGAGGCGGTGTCGCGGGCATCCGTTCAAGCCAGTTCCAGCCCGGCATCGTGCGGTTCATCTTCGACCTGACCCGGGAAACCGACTATCGCGTGACTACGGATGGCGGCGCCGTTCGCGTGACCTTCCCCAACCCCGGGCCGGCCTTTGCCCCGTGGTCGACTTCGGATGCCGTCCCGGGCCCGGATATTCTCCCCACCCTGGACGATGTCCCGGTTCTCGCCGACGTCTCCTCGTCGGATGCGTTCCGGTCCCCGCCTGTCTCCGCGCAGGCCCAGCCGCGGATCTCCGTCGTGTACGACAGCGCCAGCATGCTCGACGTGCTCGCCGGCTTCTCCGAGTTCGCGGATGTCTCGGTCGTCCCCAACGGCGAGGTCGCCTCCGTGACGGTGCGCGGCATCGATATTCGGAACCAGCCTTGGGACGTGGCCCTGAACGCGATCCTCTCCGCCCAGAACCTCGGCTGGCACACGACGGAGAGCGGGATCATCGTCGTCGACTGGCTCGAGAACCTGCAGGCGCGGGACCAGTTGCTCAGCGAGACCCGGGTTATCCGCGTCAACTACGCGAGCGCCGATTCGATTGCGGAGACGCTCCGCCATTTGGCGACGCCCAATCGCGGGCAGATCGTATCCTTCTCCGGCAGCAACACCCTGATCGTGACGGACGCGCCCTCCGTCGTCGCGCGCATGGACACCATCGTCGCGGCGCTGGATCGGCGGCTCCCCCAGGTGGCGATCGAGGCGAAGATCGTGTTCGTGGATCGGACAGACGTGCAGCAACTCGGGATCGTCTACGACCTGAAGGAACGGAACGGCGGGTTCGTCGAGCAGGGACTGAACGACTTGATCGCCGTTCCCGACCCCAACCAGCCGCCCCAACTCGTAGACGTGGACGGCGACGGCGTACCGGACGACGCCTTCGTGCGGCGGACGAACGAAACGCTCGTGAACCTGGGGGGCTCCGCCATCGCGGCGCTGGCGAACGCGAACGATCGGCCGATCGGGCCGGCGCTCCAAATTCTGACCGCGGTGGCGTTCGGCGACTTCTCGCTCTTCGCCTTCCTCGAGGCCCTCGAGTCCCACCAGCTATCCGACGTCCAGGCGGCGCCCTCCATCCAGGTCGTGGACCATGCTCACGCCAGGATTCAGGTGGGCGAGCGCACGCCGATCCGGGTCCTCGAGCCGGGGGCCCAGACCGAGAACGCGCGCGTCAATGTCCAGTTCGAGGACACCGGCATCATCCTTGACGTCGTCCCACACGTGACGAACAACGATCAGATCCGCCTCGAGCTGATGGCGGAGCGGTCCGGCCTGAAGCTCGGGCTGTCGGATGTAGGTTTCGTGTTCGAGAAACAGATCGGAGAGACGACCCTCCTGCTGGACGATGGAGAGACGGCCGTGATCGGAGGGCTCACGCTGAGCGAAGTGAGTCGAAGTCGGAGCGGCATTCCCGGGCTCATGAACCTCCCGCTCCTCGGGGCCCTGTTCCGGAACACGAAGGAGAATGAGGTAAAACAGGATCTCATCATCCTCGTCACTCCGCATATCATTCGGCACTTCCCCGAGACGCCGTAGAAGGGGTCGTGGTTGCGGCTCCGGCCCCCGCCGCCCCCTTTTGCCGCCGTCGGAAGGGCGTTCGAGGAGGAGAGATGTGCGCGATGTTCACGAGATGAGGACTGCATGCTGAGGTGTCTGAGGTTGACGACGGCGGGCGAAACACACGGCCCCGCCGTGGTGGCCGTGCTGGAAGGGATCCCCGCCGGGCTGGCGCTGAGGCCCGGCGACCTCACACTCGAACTGGTTCGCCGCCAGGGAGGGTACGGCCGGGGCGGCCGCATGAGGATCGAGAAGGACGTGGGCGAGATCTTCGGCGGCGTGCGGCTCGGCGAGACCCTGGGGGCGCCGATCGCGATCCGGATCCCCAACCGCGACCACAGGAACTGGCGCGCGGCGATGGCGATCGACGCGCCGGATGTGGACGACGACGAACTCCTGCGCCGGGTGTACATGCCGCGGCCGGGACACGCCGACCTCGCGGGGATGCTCAAGTACGGGAGGGAGGATGCGCGCGACATCCTCGAACGGGCCAGCGCGCGTGAGACCGCCGCCCGCGTTGCCGCCGGGGCCATCGCCAAGCGCCTGCTGGCCAGATTCGGCGTGCGCGTCGAGAGCCACGTGGTGTCGATCGGTCCGGTGTCGATCCCGCCCGGACTGCCGCTGCCGGAGGATCTGTTCGCCGTGACCAACGCGTCGCCCGTGCGCTGCATCGATGCGGACGCGTCGGCGGCCATGGTCGACGCAATCGATGCCGCCCGCCGTGCCGGGGATTCGCTGGGAGGCGTGTTCGAGGTCGTGGCGCGCGGCGTGCCGGTGGGGCTCGGGAGCCACGTCACCTGGGAGACCCGCCTGGGCGGCCGCATCGGCGGGGCGATGATGTCGATCCACGCCATGAAGGGCGTCGAGATCGGCATGGGCTTCGAGGCCGCGCGCCTCCGGGGGTCGGAGGTGCACGACGAGATCGAGCGCGATCCCGCCCTCCCCGCGAGCGGGGGCTATCGGCGGCGCCGGAACAACGCCGGCGGACTCGAGGGGGGGATGACGACGGGAGGTGACATCGTGGCCCGCGTCGCCATGAAGCCGCTCAGTTCGCTCCGGCGCCCCCTGGACAGCGTGAACACCCGCACCGGCGAGCCCGCCAAGGCGCTCCTGGAGCGCAGCGACACGTGCTCCGTGCCCGCGGCCGGCGTTGTCGGAGAGGCGATGATGGCGCTCGTGCTGGCCGACGCGTGGATCGAGAAGTTCGGCGGCGACAACGTATCCGACATGCGGGCCAACATGGAGAGCTATCTCGCGCGGATCGGGACGTGACGTGGCGGACGTGCCGCGCAAGATCTGGCTCGTCGGCCTCTCCGGGGCGGGGAAGAGTACGATAGGACCGCTCCTCGCCCGGCGGCTGGGGTATCGCTATGTGGATCTGGACCGCGAGGTCGAGGAGTTGGCGGGGGCGACGATCCCTCACCTGTTCCGCGTCGGCGGAGAGGCCGAGTTCCGGCGCTTCGAGGCCCGGGCCGCGTCTCGGGCGGCACGGGCAACGGACGTCGTCGTCGCGACCGGAGGGGGGTGGATGGCGCGCCGGGACATAGACCGGTCGTCCGGGGGCCGGGTGCGTGTCTGGTTGCGCGTTCGCCCCGAGACCGCGATCCATCGCCTCTCCCGCGAGGGCGCCGAGGCCCGGCCGCTGCTGGCCGGACCCGACCCCGCCGCCACGCTCGCCGCTCTGCTCGCGGAGCGGGAGGCCGCCTACGCGGAGGCCGAAGTCGTGCTGGAGACGGATGGACGGGAACCGGAGGACGTCGCGGAGGTAGCGCTGAAGAGTCTGCGGCGTTTCACTGCCCGCTCGGCGGCGAACCCGGCAGGACGACCGGAAGGACCTTCCGAGGCACGCTCGGAAGGACAAGAGGAGAGTTGAGGGAGAGCCTGTGAATCTCGTCATCGTGGAGTCGCCTGCGAAGGCCCGCACCCTGGAGTCGTATCTCGGCGCCGGGTTCAGCGTGCAGGCATCCGTCGGGCACGTGCGGGACCTCCCGAAGAAGGGGCTCGGCGTCGACGTGGAGAACGGGTTCGAGCCCGAGTACGTCACGATCGAGGGGAAGGAGCCCGTCCTCAGGAAGCTGCGAGCGGCCGCGGCCAAGGCGGATTCGATCCTCCTCGCCACGGACCCGGACCGGGAGGGCGAGGCGATCGCCTACCACATCGTGGAAGCGCTGACCGCGCGGAAGAAGACGCTTCGAGAGCGTTTCCGCCGAGTCACCTTCAACGAAATCACGAAGGGTGCGGTGCTCGCGGCGCTCGAGGCGCCCGGTGAGATCGACCTCCCCCGCATCGAGGCCCAGCAGGCGCGCCGGATTCTGGACCGCCTCGTCGGGTACAGGGTGTCCCCGCTCCTGTGGAAGAAGATCAAGCCGGGGCTGTCCGCGGGTCGGGTGCAGTCGGTCGCCGTCCGCCTGCTCGTCGAGCGTGAGCGGGAGCGGCGCGCCTTCCGGAGCGGCACCTGGTGGCGCCTGCGCGCCCACCTCGCCGCGGACGGGCACGCCTTCACGGCGGATCTGGCCGCGCTCGACGGCGTGGCGATCGCCCGCGGCCGGGATTTCGATGAACGCACCGGCGCCCTCAAGTCCGGCCGCAAGGTCGTCCTGCTCGACGGGGAGCGCGCCGAGGCGCTCCGCGCGCGGTTGGACGACGCGACCTTCACGGTCGTCAAGCTGCAGGAGAAGCGCTCGAAGCGGAGCCCCTATCCGCCCTTCACGACGGCGACCCTCCAGCAGGAGGCCAACCGCAAGCTGAACCTCGGCGCCCGGGAGACGATGCGGATCGCCCAGGCTCTCTACGAGGCCGGCCAGATCACCTACATGAGGACCGACTCCGTCACCCTGTCCGAGGCCGCGATCTCGGCGATCCGAAGCCGCGTGGCGGCCCGCTACGGGAAGGAATACCTGAGCCCGGCTGCGCGGCGCTACAAGACGAAGTCCCGCTCGGCCCAGGAGGCCCACGAGGCGATTCGCCCGTCCGGCACCGACATGCGCACGGCGGCTGAACTCGGACTCACCGGGCGGCACAAGGCGCTCTATGACCTGATTTGGAAGCGCGCGGTCGCGACCCAGATGGCGGACGCCCGGCTGCGGCACCTCAACGTCCAGGTGGCTGCGGAGGAGGCGCGCTTCCGCGCCGCGGGGAAGGTGATCGAGTTCCCCGGCTTCTTCCGCGCCTACGTCGAAGGTTCCGACGACCCCGACGCGGCGCTGGAGAACCAGGAAACCGTCCTCCCCGACATGCGGGAGGGCCAGGCGCTCGACAAGCGCAAGCTGGAGAGCCGGAAGCACGAGACGAAGCCGCCCCCCCGCTTCACGGATGCGGCGCTCGTCAAGGAACTGGAGGCCGACGGCATCGGCCGCCCTTCCACGTACGCCGCCATCATCTCGACCGTCGTCGACCGAGGCTACGCCGTTCGGCAGAGCAAGCAACTCGTCCCCACCTTCATCGCCTTCGCGGTGACCGGCCTCCTCGAGGACCACTTTCCGGACCTCGTCGACACCGGCTTCACCGCGGACATGGAGGAGGAACTGGACGAGATCGCGCGCGGTAACGCGGACTGGCGCTCCTACCTGGCGGACTTCTACAGCGGGGGGAATGGTCTCGAAGCGCGACTTCTCGAGCGGGAAGCGGCCATCGATCCGCGCGAAGCCTCAACCGTGAGGCTCCACGACCTCACCCCCCGCGTGCGGATCGGCAAGTTCGGACCGTTCCTCGAACTCGAACGCAACGGTGATCGGCTCACCGCGTCCCTGCCGGACGACGTCGCCCCGGCCGACCTCAGCGAGGAAGAGGCGATCGACCTCCTCCAGAAGCGCGCCGAGGGTCCGGATCGTCTGGGCGAGGATCCCGATTCCGGAGAGTCGATCTACCTCATGGAGGGGCGCTACGGCCCCTACGTGCAGCGAGGTGAAACGGAAGACGGCGGGAAGCCCAAACGCTCTTCACTCCCGAAGGGCATGCAGCCGGAGGACGTGACGCTGGCGACCGGGCTCAAGCTGCTCTCCATGCCGGCCCCGCTCGGGCCGCACCCGGAAAGCGGGGACCCGGTGAAGGTGGGGATCGGGCGCTACGGCCCGTACGTCGTCCACCAGAAGGACTTCCGCTCGCTGACGGGGAACGACGACCCGCTTGAGATCACCTTCGAGCGCGCCATGGAACTGCTCTCCCAGCCCAAGACGCGAGGCCGGCGGGCGAGCGCCACACCGCTGCGGGAGGTCGGCCCGCACCCCGATGACGGCGAGCCGGTCGCGATCTACAAGGGCCGCTACGGCCCCTATGTGAAACACGGCAAGACGAACGCGTCGCTGCCCAAGGGGATGGAGCCCGACGAGGTCACGGTCGGCGTGGCGCTGGATCTGCTGCGGAAGCGGAAGGAGCGCGACGCGACCAGGAAGGCGGGGGGTCGAGGCGGCGGCCCCCGCAAGAAGTCGTCGAGAAAATGACCGCGACGTCCGCGCCCGCCGATGCGCGAGCGCGAGCCCGGCGCGCATGGGTCGATGACTTCCTCCGCTATGCCCGTGCCGAGCGCCGGCTGTCCCCCAACACCGTGTCCGCCTACCGCCGCGACCTCGCTCAGTTCGAGGCCTTCGTGAGCGCGCACGAGGGGACGCACGACTGGGGGTGGGCGGACGTTCATCGCGTGTCCATCCGTTCCTTCATGGGAGACCTCGAGTTGCGCGGGCTGAAGCGCTCCTCGATCGCCCGCAAGCTCGCCGCCGTGCGCGCCTTCTTCGCCTTCCTCCAACGCACGGACCGCGTGGAATCCAGCCCGGCCCGGCTCGTGCGCACCCCCCGCCGCGACCGAACGCTGCCCTCCTTCCTGAGCGAAGAGGATGCGCGCGAACTGCTCGACTCCGCCGGCGAGGCCGCGCGGCGGGACGGGTCCGCCGTGGCGCTCCGGCGCTGGGCGCTGCTCGAACTGCTGTACTCGTGCGGACTCAGGCTGGCGGAGGTGCACGGCCTCGACGTGACCGCCGTGGACTCCCGCACCGGGCAGGTCCGCGCGCTCGGCAAGGGCGGAAAGGAGCGCGTGGTCCCCCTCGGCCGGCGCGCCTCGGAAGCGCTCGACGCCTACTTCGGCAAGCGGGGAGAGAGCGCGTCGCGGGCCGCGTTCCTTTCGGTTCGCGGCACCCGCCTCTCGCGGCGGCAGATCCAGCGCGACGTGACGGCCCAACTCGCGCGGGTCGCGGACGGCGACCGGCTGACCACGCATTCGCTGCGCCACTCCTTCGCGACGCACCTTCTCGACAATGGGGCGGACCTCGTCTCGGTGAAGGAGATGCTGGGACACGCGAGCCTGAGCACGACCCGGATCTACACGCACACATCCGTGGACCGCCTCAAGCGCGTACACTCCCGGGCCCATCCGCGCGGAGGAGAATGAAGAGAATGAGAAGAGAATGATACGAGCCACGACGATCCTCTGTGTTCGGGTCGGAGGGGAGGTCGCGATGGCCGGCGACGGCCAGGTGACCATGGGGGAGACCGTCGTCAAGGCGAAGGCGAGCAAGCTCCGCACGATGCGCGATGGCCACATCCTGGCGGGCTTCGCCGGCGGCGTCGCCGACGCGCTCACGCTGTTCGAGAAGTTCGAGGCGCAACTCGAGAGGTATCCCCGCCACCTGACCCGCGCGGCGGTCGAACTCGCGAAGGAGTGGCGCAGCGACCGCTATCTTCGCCGGCTCGAGGCGCTGCTCGCCGTGGCCGACCGGGAGACGAGCCTGCTAATCGCCGGCACGGGAGAGGTCATCGAACCGGATGACGGCATCCTCGCGCTCGGTTCCGGAGGGCCGCACGCGCTCGCCGCCGCCCGCGCCCTCGCCCGCCGGACGGATCTGCCGGCCGCGGAAGTGGCCCGGCAGGCCCTCGAGATCGCGGCGGAGATCTGCGTCTACACGAACCAGGAAATCACGGTGCTCGAACTCTCGGGCAGCGATAACGGCAACGGGAACGAATCATGACGACCAGCGACGGCGGGCGGGTGACGCACCGCCCCGATATCAGCCCGGCCCCGGATCCCGGCGACCCCGAGATCGCGGCGGCACTCACCCCGCGACAGATCGTCGAGGAACTCAACCAGTACATCATCGGACAGGACGAGGCGAAGAAGGCCGTCGCGATCGCGCTGCGCAACCGCTGGCGCCGGCAGAACGTCGACGAGGGGATGCGCGAGGAGATCCTCCCCAACAACATCATCCTCATCGGCCCGACCGGGGTGGGGAAGACCGAGATCGCACGCCGCCTCTCCGGGCTCGCCGGGGCGCCGTTCATCAAGGTCGAAGCCTCGAAGTTCACCGAAGTGGGCTACGTGGGCCGCGACGTGGAATCGATGATCCGGGATCTCGTCGAGATCGCGATCAAGCTCGTCCGCGAGGAGCAGGAGGCCCGGCACGGAGAGATCGCGGACCGGCGGGTCGAGGAGCGCCTCCTCGACCTCCTTCTTCCCCCCGTGGCGGACGCGGAGCCCGCGGCGGGACCCGGCACCGGGCAGCAGCGGCAGTTCGTCGTGTCGCTCGCGGGCCAGGCCTCCGAGGCCCCCTCCGACGGACCCTCCGACCAGCGTAAGCAGCGCACGCGAGAGAAACTCCGCGGCCTCCTGCGCGACGGCATGCTCGATGAACGCGAGGTCGAGGTGGAGGTCACCGAGAGCCCGATCTCCATGCTGGACGTGGGCGGCGGCATGGAGAGCGTCGACTTCAACATGGGAGAGGTCCTCAAGGGGGTGCTCCCGAAGAAGACCCGCCGCCGCCAGGTCACGGTCAAGGACGCCCGCCGGATCCTCCGCTCCGAGGAACTCTCGAACCTCGTGGATATGGACGAGGTCACGGAGAAGGCGGTCCGCCGCACCGAGAGCATGGGGATCGTATTCCTGGACGAGATCGACAAGGTCGCCGGGAAGCACGGCGGGGCCGGACCCGACGTGTCGCGCGAGGGCGTGCAGCGCGACCTCCTGCCCATCGTCGAGGGGTCCACGGTCCAGACGCGGCACGGGATGGTCCGCACCGACCACATCCTGTTCATCGCGGCCGGGGCCTTCCACATCGCGAAACCCTCGGACCTGATCCCCGAACTCCAGGGCCGGTTCCCCATCCGCGTCGAACTCGAGAGTCTGGACGCGGAGGCCTTCACGCGCATCCTCCAGGAACCCCGCTACGCCCTCCTCGCGCAGTACCAGGCCCTCGTGGAGACCGAGTCCACCCGTCTCGAGTTCGAGGAGGGCGCGGTCCGCGAGATCGCCCGCATCGCGAGTCATGTGAACGAACGGACGGAGAACATCGGCGCCCGGCGTCTCCATACCGTGCTCAGCACGCTCCTGGAGAAGATTCTCTTCGACCTGCCGGAGGCGGGGGCGAACGAGACCATCACCATCGACGCGGACTTCGTGCGGGATCGTCTGTCGCGCATCGCGGACGACGAGGACCTGAGACGGTACATCCTCTGACCGGAGAGCCGACTCTGAACGGAGAGGCGAGGACCCACGGACCCATGGACCGGACCCGACACTTTCTTTCGATCGCCGACTGGTCGCCCGAGCGGCTGCGCGAGGCGCTCGATCTCGCCGACCGCCTGAAGGCGGACCCCGGCGCGGCGGGCCGTCCCCTCGCGGGGAAGACGCTCGCCATGATCTTCACCAAGAGTTCGACCCGCACCCGGGTGTCCTTCCAGGTGGGGACGCACCAACTGGGGGGGCAGGCGCTCTTCCTGTCCGCGCGCGACATCCAGATCGGGCGCGGAGAGCCGCTCTCCGACACGGCCCGGGTGCTGTCCCGCTATGTGCACGGAATCATGATCCGGACGTTCGTGCAGTCCGATGTCGAGGCGCTGGCCGCGCACGGTTCGATCCCCGTCATCAACGGGCTCACCGACCTGCTGCACCCCTGCCAGATCATGGCGGACCTGCAGACCGCGCGAGCCGAATTCGGCCCCGACCTGTCGGGACGGACCGTCGCCTGGATCGGCGACGGGAACAACGTCGCGAACTCGTGGCTGAACGCGGCGGCGAAGCTCGGCTTCCGGCTCCGGCTCGCCTGCCCGGAGGGCTACGATCCGGACCCCGCGATCCTCGCCGCCGCGGGACGCGCGACGCAGGTGGACCTCTTCCGGGTGCCGGCGGAGGCGGCCGAGGGGGCGCACGTCGTGACGACGGACGTCTGGGCCTCGATGGGACAGGAGGAGGAGGCCGCGGAACGTGCGCGGGCCTTCGAGGGGTACCATGTGGACGCGGAGATCATGGCCCGGGCGGCCGGTGATGCGATCTTCCTCCACTGCCTGCCCGCGCACCGGGGCGAGGAAGTCGCCGCCGAAGTCATGGACGGGCCTGCGTCCCGCGTCTGGGACGAGGCGGAGAACCGGCTCCACTCGCAGAAGGCGATCCTCGCCATGCTCATGGGAGCGGCAACGTGAAGGACCTGAAAGAGACCCCGCTATTCGAAGAACACGTCCGGCTGGGCGGAAAGATCGTCCCCTTCGCCGGCTACGCGATGCCCGTCCAGTACCCGACCGGGATCCGGGCCGAGCACCACGCCGTGCGCAAGACGGCGGGCCTGTTCGACGTCTCCCACATGGGAGAGTTCCGCGTCCGCGGCGAGGACGCGCAGGCGTTCGTGGCCTACGCGACGACGAACGATCCGTCGCGTCTGGAGCCGGGTGACGCCCAGTACAGCGCGATGTGCCACGAGACCGGCGGCGTCATCGACGACCTCATCGTCTACTGCATGGGCGAGGCGGATTACCGGCTCGTCGTGAACGCGGCCAACATGGCCAAGGACTGGGCGCACCTTGTCGGGCTCTCGCCGGGCTTTGACTTGGAGATGACGGACGAGAGCGATGAGATCGCCCTCCTCGCCCTCCAGGGGCCCCTGGCCGAGGTGATGCTGGCGCCGCTGACCGAGCAGCCGCTGAAGGAGATCGGGTACTACCGGTTCGTGCACGGGGAGGTCGCCGGCGCGCCGTGCGTCATCAGCCGGACCGGATACACGGGGGAGATCGGGTTCGAACTCTACATGCCGAATGCGTACGCGGCGCCGACGTGGCGGGCGCTCGTCGCGGCCGGTGCCGTCCCCACCGGCCTGGGGGCCCGGGACTCGCTGCGGCTCGAGATGGGGTACGCCCTCTACGGCAACGACGTGGACGACGAGACGACCGCGCTCGAAGCCGGCCTGGGGTGGCTGGTGAAGCACGCCAAGGGCGACTTCGTGGGCTCCGAAGCCCTCGCCGCGCAGCGCGCCGCCGGTCTCACCCGCAAGCTGCGCTTCCTGCGACTGCTCGAGCGGGGCTTCCCGCGGGCGGGCTACGAGGTGCGATTCAAGGGGGAGGCCGTCGGCGAGGTGCGCAGCGGCACCGTGAGCCCTTCCATGGGGCACGGGATCGCGACCGCCTACCTGCCGGTGGCCGCGGGGTTCGGCGCCGCGGTCGAGATCATGATCCGCGGGAAGACGATCGCGGCCGAGGTCGTGCGTCCGCCCTTCTATCCGCGCGGCTCGCTGCACCGCATCGCGCCGCGGATCGCCGTCGTGACGATCTCCGACGGCGTGCACGCCGGAGAGCGCGAAGACGGCTCCGGGGAGCTCATCAGGAAGTGGATCCAGGGGCGCGCCTACTCGCTGGCCGGCGCGGACGTCGTGCCCGACGAGAGCGCCGCGATCGCCTCGCGTCTCCTGCACTGGTGCGATGTGCAGGGGGTCGACCTCGTCCTCACGACCGGCGGCACCGGGCTCGCCGCGCGCGATGTGACGCCGGAGGCGACGCGCACCGTCCTCGAGCGCGAGGCGACGGGGATCGCCGAGATGCTGCGCCGGGCCGGCGCCGAGTCGACCCCGTACGCCGCGCTCGGCCGCGGGCTGGCGGGAGTCCGGGGCGAGACGCTCGTCATCAACCTGCCCGGGAGCCCGGGCGGCGTCTCCGACGGCCTCGCCGCTCTCGAGCCGGTGGTCGACCACGCGGTCGATCTGCTGCGCGGCGATACCGTGCACGCATCCCCAGGCGGCTGATGGCCCGCGTCTTCGTTGACGGACGCGCAGTCGAGGCCGCCATAGCCGTCCGTCAGGCCGCGCAGGCCGACGGGCACGAGGTCGAGTTCGTGGAGTCGGTGCGCGAACTGGAGGGGCGGCTGGGCGGGGCGGCCGAAGTCGCCCTCGTCCTCACGGGCCCTCCCGACGAATCGCGCGCCGCCGCGATGCGCGGCCTGTTCGAGGCGGAGATTCCGCGCCCTCCCGTGCTCGGGCTCACGGAGGAGACCCACGCGGACGCGCGCCGGCGGCTGGCACGCTCCTTCGATCTCGATGAGGCGCTCTCGCTCCCCGTCGATCCCGACGAGATGCGGGTCGTCCTGAAGACGCACCTCGACCGCTACGACCTGCAGCGAAAGACCGGGATCATCGGACGCACCGAGGCCGTGCGCGAGATCCTCGAGCGGGTACACATGATCGCCCCCGTGATGAGCACCGTCCTCCTCACGGGCGAGAGCGGGACCGGAAAGGAACTCGTGGCGCGCGCCTTCCACCGGCTCTCCCCGCGCCGTGCCAGGGCGTTCATAGCCGTGAACTGCGCCGCGCTGCCCGAGTCGCTGCTCGAGTCCGAACTGTTCGGGCATGAGAAGGGCGCCTTCACCGGAGCCACCTCGCTGCGGCGGGGCATGTTCGAACTCGCCGATGGCGGCACGCTCCTCCTCGACGAGATCGCCGAAATGCCGCTCCCCACCCAGACACGGCTCCTGAGAGTGCTCGAGAGCCGCCGCTTCATGAGGGTGGGCGGAGACCACGAGATCCAGGTCAGCGTGCGCGTCGTCGCCGCCACGAACCGCGACCTCCGGCAGGCGGTCGAGACCGGGGAGTTCCGCCGCGACCTGTACTACCGGCTGAACGTCCTCAACGTCCACGTCCCCCCGCTCCGCGAGCGCCGCCGCGATATCCCCGTCCTCATCCGCCGCTTCATCACGGAGTTCAGCCGCCAACACGACCGGGAGTTCCGCGGACTCGCCCCGGAAACGCTCCAGATCCTCCTCGACTACGACTGGCCGGGGAACGTCCGTGAACTCCGTAACCTGATCGAGTCCATGGTCGTGCTCGCGCCCGGCGCCGTCATCCGTCCGGAGGACATCCCGCCGGAAATCCGGTCGGGCGGCATGAGCCTCGTGCCGTCCCCGGCGCGCATCGCGCCTCCCGTCGACGCGGGCGCCGGGGCCATCCCGAGTTCACCGCAACTCGCGTTCGTCTTCCGCACCCTCGTCGACCTCAAGGTGGACATCGACGACCTCAAGCGGGAGTTCGAGGCCTTCAGGAGAGGCGACCGCCAACTCCTCGCGCCTCCCTCCCGGAGCGGGGCGGGGGAGGACATCGGCGACGGGATCGAAATCGACATCACCGACGCGGTCGCCGGGATCGATGCCGTCGCCGGGATCGATGCGGTCGAGGCCGAGGCCGCTTCAACAGCCGGGGACAGTCCCGACCCGGACGACGCGGAGACGATCGCGATCCGGCCGGGGATGACGATGGAGGAGATCGAGTGCGAGGCGATCATCGCGGTGCTCCGCCAAGCCAGGGGCAACCGCCGCAAAGCCGCCGAAGCGCTGGGCATCGGCGAGCGCACGATCTACCGCAAGATCCGCAAGTACGGCATCGAACTCTAGCTGGCCACGGCCTGCCAGCGTCGCGTCACACCTCCGGGGCGGCTTCGGCGCGCGCTTTCAGCCCGCGTGCCACGTCGTTGAAGCCGCGGCGCACGAACCCTCCGAAGAGCAGCATCACGAGCGGAATGAGGAAGCCGGCGAAGTCGTCCGTCGTGCGATAGCGGCACCGCCCCTCTCCCACGGCTTCGAGACGCTGCTCCCTGAGGGCCGAGATCAGGAAACGGTGGCCCATCGTCGTGCTCCACGCGATGAGGTGCGGCGGCTCGATGGACTCGATCCGTTCGACCTGCTTCAGCCTCCAGGGTCCCATTCGCACGTACAGGTCGACCGGCGAGCCGATCTCGAACTCCGTGGCGACCGACGGGGTGAAGGGATTCCATTCTCCGTAGCGCTCGAAGTCCGTGAGAATGTCCCACGCCCGTTCGATCGGCGCTTCGATCTCCACCGTATCCGAACTCACATGCCCCTTGAACAAGGCGATGCCTTTCACTGAGGTTCGCCCGACCTGGCGAGCAGCGCCTCGCTCGCCTCCCACAGTCGCGCGCCGGCGGAGGCGTCCATGGCCGGTGCGGACATCTCCTTCTCGCGCAGCAGGTGCAGATAGACGCCGCTGCGCCGGCCCATGTCCTCCGCGCAGCACGCATAGGTGACGGATGCCGCCGCCTTGTGGGGCGCCGCGAAGAGCAGCCGCTTCGCCGGGTAGAGCAGGGGCTTCAGAAACCACGGCGCTTCCCGCATCAGGTCGGAGTCGACCGCCCCCGGGCAGAGCGAGTTCACCGCGATCCGCACCTCGCTCTCCGGGTTCAGCCGGCGCGACAGTTCCTGCGCGTAGGTGCACAGGTGCAGCTTGCTCAACGCATAGTACTTCAGCCCGTCCTTCAGGCCGTAGTCGGTGAAGGCGCCGAAATCGCGGAAGTCGATCGCATCGGCGGCCCGATGCGTTTCGGACACGATGAAGACGATTCTGGGAATCTCACCGCCGCGGCCGGCGGGTCGAATCGTGCCGTCCGCCAGGAGTCGGTCGACCAGCACGCGGTTGGCCAGGAAATGGACCGCGAACATCAACTCGTAGCCCTGGGCCGACCTGCGTGCCTTCGCCGGCATCACGCCGGCGTTCAGCACGAGGATGTCCACCTGCCGGCCGTCGCGTTTGAGCCGGTCGCACAGCGCGTGCACGGAGTCGAGATCGGCGAGGTCCACGCGAAGCATGTCGACCGTGTCGGAACCGGCCAGTCGCCCGACTTCCACGCCGGCCTCGGGATGCCCGCCGCGGCAGGCCATGAGCACGTGCCCGCCGCGTCTCGCCAGGTCGACCGCCACCGCCCGGCCGAGCCCCCGGTTGGCCCCCGTGACCAGGCACACCTTGCCGTCGAGGCGAACGCTCTCCGGTACGGGATCCAGCGCGGGGCGTTGCGAGAAACGATCGACGACCCCGCTGGCGAAGGCGCTGAATTTTCTATTGTAGTTCGTGGTTCGCATGTCTCACCGTGTCTCGTCGCGAGTCCCCCATGAGCTGCCATCGGACATGGCGGTCTCGTCCGGTATCCCGTATTCGCGCCGGTAGGCGGCGGAGTACCGGTCTATGGTCTCGTCGTCGAGACCGAAGCTGGCCGGCGCGTAGACGTGCCTCCCATAGCGATTCTCCCCGCTCCGTTCCGAAGCGGTTCTCGCGGCGGCCTCCGCCTCCACCGTGAAATCGATTCCCGCGGCCCCGTAAATCCTGCGCAACTCGCCGAGCGGATCCGCGATCAGGTCGTAGTACGATACATCGACGAACACGTCCATGGGCGCGCTTCGCCGCACGCCCATGGAGCGCTCCATCATCCGGCGGATCTTTCCCATCCAGTGGGTCCCGATCTCCACCGGATCCACATGGTCGCTGAAGATGCCCCGCCCGTGCGCCACCATGCTGCAGAACGACGGCACCGACTTCTTCGGGTCGCGATGCGTCTGAATGACGCGCACGTCGGGGAGGACATCGAGGATCACGTCGAGGTATTCCATGTGATGCGGCGTCTTCAGCACCCAGCCGCCCGCGCCGCCCGGGCGTTGCCAGTGCAGGATCTTCAGCATCGTGAGCAGGTACGCGTAGCACTTCGTGTGGTCCTGGCCTTCGAGCCAGCGCGAGTAGCTCGGCACGTGCAGCGCCGCTTCCGGCGCCTGGCTCATGAAGGAGAGGTCGAGCAGCAGGACGTCCTCCTCCGGCGCGTCGTGGGCCAGCGGGTGGACGGTGCGGAAATCGGGTGCCAGGAACCCGATCGCTCGCGCGGCGCGCTTCGCCTGGCGTATGCGGCGCCGGGGAGCCCCCGTCCGTTCGCCGGCGAGGGGCACCGGATTCAGCACTTCCCACGCGTTCAGCGCGCGAATCGCGGGGTCCGCCGCCAGCAACCGGTGCAGCGTGGTCGTCGCGGTACGCTGCAGGCCTGCGATGAGAAGGATGCGCCCCGGTTCCAGGTCGAGAATCTCCGGGTGCTCGCGAAGCAGTCGTTCCGCGCGCAGCCGGGTCGCCAGGGCCGACACGATCCGCGAGTGCTGGATCCTCGCGCCGAGCGGCGTCAATCGAGCCTCGGCGTTGATCGATTCGACGAGGACCTCGAGGGGCTCCAGGAACCACTCATCGCCGAAGTCGGAGAGCCCTGTCTTGCGCCTCGCGGCGGCGATCATGCGGTCCACGTCCAGGGCGTCGTCGAGGCCGAACCGCCGGGCCGCCCTCCCCGCCCGGTTGAAGAGCGCCACGGACAGGGGGCGGTACGGCCTGCGATACTCCGTCGATGTCCGCACCGGGCTGTCGTCCGCCTCGCCTATGACTCGCCCGGCGCGCGGATCTCGGAGAGCTTCACGAGCCGGGTGCGCGGCTGCGGATGCTCCGCCGCCCTGATCCACCGAAAGCACATCGTCCCCGACGTATGGCCCGCGGTCTCGAGCCAGTTCGGGAGCCCGGGGTCCTCATGGGCCACCACGAGGCGCACGGAACCGTCCTCCTCATGGTGCGCGAGGTGCTTGTTCGTGTGGATGGTGTGATAGCGGTAGTCCAGCGACTCCATCCAGTAGTTGTTCAGCTGGAAGTTCCAGTGCTCGCACTCCGGCGGCATCGTCTCGATGATGAGCGCTTCGTCCTCGGCCACGGCCCAGTGACTGTGGTAGTAGACGATGTTCGGGTCGCCCCCCGCCTGAAGCGACACGTCCGGATCGAACATGGGCAGCGTGTTCGAGTGTTTCCGGAAGCCGCGCGCCCAGTTCGCGAACAGCATCGCCGCGCCCGCGACCAGTGTGCCGGCGGACTTCAGCCCCTCGTCGATCTGCTCCGGCGTGAGGGGACGGGGTTGCTTCTCGTCGTCCGTGCAGCCGATGCGCTCGATGTGAAGTTCGGCCGGCATCTCGGTCTCGCGGTCGAGGAAGGTCTGGCGCACGATCAACGTGCGGCTCTCCGCCGTCATCGGCAGCCAGTTCCCCTCGTGGCGCCGGCTGCTGACGATGAGTTCGAAGGTCCCGTCCTCGACGATCTCCAGTTCGCTCGCCTCGACGTAGCCGGTGGGGGGCAGGCCGCCGCTCTGCCCGTAGTGCCCGGCCTGCGTGCCGAAGCCGAGGTAGGTCACGGTGTTGCGCCGCCCGGAGATCCGGTACTCGAAGTCGCCGTGAATCGCGGCCGTCTGGTAGTAGTTGTCGGGGTTGTCGCTCCCGAGCTTCACCGTCTCGTGGGCCACCCGGTGCAGCACGGGCGCCCGCGGGTCGGCGTGTTCCACGAAGGCCATGAGCCCCGCGCGGGCCAGGCGGCTGAGATACCGGTATCCCTCGGCCTGATTGAAGGGGTCGCGGGGGGCGCCGGGGAAGGTCAGCGCGGCGCCGGCCGCCTTCAGCGTGTCGCAGAATTCGTCCCACGCCCGCCCGCTGACCACGCGCTGCGCGGCGGTGTCCGCCGGCGTCCGGCCCCGCAGCCTCTGCGCCGCGAGGGAAAGGCGCCGGAAGAGCCCGAGCAATCCGATGACGAGCTTCCTCATCGCGTCTCCTCTCCACCCGCGCCCGGGGTCTCCGTGCCTGGGGCGTCCGCGCCCGTGACCTCAATGTGCATGGTGTTTCTGGCGATGAGTCGGATCGCCGCCCGGCGGGGCAGGAGGCGTCCCATGAGCTGGGCGGACAGCCGGTTGATGAGTCCCGGCACGATGCGCGGGGCCCGACCGAGTCCATCGAGGGTCCGGCGCGCCGCCTCGTCGGGAGACAGCATGCCGGGCACGTCGCGGTTGAAGGACCGCACGTAGCCGGGCGTGCGCATCGCGCCGGCCAGACACGCGGCGACCTCGACGCCGTGCGCCCGCAACTCCCACCAGAGTCCCTCGGCGAGAACGACGTTGAACGCCTTGCTCGCGGCGTAGACGGAGGCGTGAGGCGTGCCCACCAGTCCCGAAAGCGATGCGACCAGCACGACGGCCCCCCGCCCGCGGTCGCACATGCCGGGGACGAGCGCCCGCAGGAGCCGGAGGGGTCCGTGCACGTTGAGGTCCACGACCCCGTCGACCGCATCAGCCTCTGCCTCGAGGAACGGGCCCAGCGGGATGCGCGCCGCATTGTAGATGAGGACTCCGAGGTCCAGTTCGGCGACGGCTTCCGCAAGCGCCCCGGCGGAGGCGGGGTCGGCAAGATCCAGCGCGAGACAACGCACTTCGACCGCGTACTTCGAGCTGAGCTTCTCCGCGAGTGCCGTCAGGAGGTGGCCACGGCGGGCGATGAGGACGAGGTGCATGCCCCGCTCGGCGAGCTGCGCGGCGAACGCGGCGCCGAACCCCTCCGACGCGCCCGCCACCACGGCCCATTTCCCGTAGCGGTCCGGAAAGGATCGGGGCACGAGCGGCTAGCCGGTCTCCGCCTCGGCGATGAGGGCGGTGATGCTCTCTCGCAGCGTGTCGACGCCGGCCCCGGTGCGCGCGGACGTCTCGACCAACTGGTCCCCATCGAGCTCGAGCGCTTCGCGCAGCGTCCGCATCGCCCGCTGGCGCCCCGACCGGTTCAGCTTGTCCGCCTTCGTGAGCGCGAAGAGCGTCGGCGTACCCGTCGCCCCCAGGAACTCGATCATCCGGTCGTCGTCGTCGGTCAGTCCGCGCCGCGCGTCCACGAGCAGCACGAGGCCGAGCAGTTTCGGCGTCCCGCGCAGGTACGCGTCGATCAACCGTCCCCACCTCTTCCGCACCGTCTTCGGCGCCTTCGCGAAGCCGTAGCCCGGCAGATCGACGAGCATGTAGCGGTCGTCGACGAGAAAGAAGTTGATCTCGCGGGTGCGTCCGGGCTGCTTCGAGGTTCGCGCGAGGCTCTTGCGCCCCACGAGACGGTTGAGCAGCGACGACTTCCCGACGTTCGAGCGTCCGGCGATCGCGACCTGGTGAAGGTCGTGCGGCGGCTTCTGTCCGGCCGCGCCGATGGCGCCGACGAACTCGGCCGTTCGGACCGGAGTAGTGACCTTACGCCTCCCGGCGCTTGGCCCCGGGCTCGAGGATGAGGAGCGGCTGGTTGTTCTCCTCGACGGTCTCCTTCGTGACGACGACCTCGCGGATGTCCATGCGTCCCGGCAGGTCGAACATCACGTCGAGCATGATGGACTCCATCACGGCTCTCAGTCCGCGCGCGCCCGTCCCCCGGTCGATCGTCTTGCGCGCGATCGCGCGCAGCGCCTCCGGGTCGAGCGTGAGCCCCACGCCTTCGAGTTCGAACATCTTCGTGTACTGCTTGAGCAGCGCGTTCTTGGGCCGCTGCAGGATCTCCACGAGCGCGTCCTCGTCGAGGTCGTGCAGCGCCACGAGCACCGGCAGCCGTCCGACGAGTTCGGGGATGAGCCCGTAGCGGAGCATGTCCTCGGGTTCGACGCAGGCGAGGAGGTTCTCCTCGTCGGTCGCCGCCGCGGTGCCCGCGATGAAATCATCCCGGAACCCGATCTGCCGCCGTCCCTGGCGCTCCTGGATGATCTCCTCGAGTCCGTCGAAGGCGCCGCCGCAGACGAAGAGAATGTTCCGCGTGTCGATCTGGATGTATTCCTGCTGCGGATGCTTGCGCCCGCCCTGCGGCGGCACGGAGGCCACGGTCCCCTCGAGGATCTTGAGCAGCGCCTGCTGGACGCCCTCGCCGGAGACGTCCCGCGTGATCGACGGGTTGTCCGACTTGCGCGCGATCTTGTCGATCTCGTCGATGTAGACGATGCCGCGCTCGCACTCGGCCACGTTGTACTCGCCCGCCTGCAGGAGCCGGACGAGGATGTTCTCGACATCCTCCCCCACATATCCGGCCTCGGTGAGCGTCGTCGCGTCCGCGATCGTGAATGGGACCTGGAGAATGCGCGCCAGCGTCTGCGCGAGCAGCGTCTTTCCCACCCCGGTGGGACCGAGCAGCAGGATGTTCGACTTCTCGATCTCGACGTCGTCGACGAGGCTGCGGTGGTTGATCCGCTTGTAGTGATTGTAGACGGCGACCGAAAGCGTCTTCTTCGCCATCTCCTGCCCGATCACGTACTCGTCGAGCGTTTCCTTGATCTCCGACGGCGTCGGGATCTCCGTGAAGCGCCCGCCCTGTTCTCGTTCCTCTTCCTCGGCGAGGATCTCGTTGCAGAGCGCGATGCACTCGTTGCAGATGTAGACGTTGGGGCCGGAGATGAACTTCTGGACGGCGTCCTTGGACTTGCCGCAGAAGGAGCAGCGCAGGTGCTTGTCGCTCGGCATGGTCGCCTCCCCTCGGTGCCCCGGCTCTACTTCGCTACGGCGGGGCCGGGCCGTCCGTTCTTCGCGTCGACCTCCGCTTCGCGCGTGACCACGAGGTCGATGAGCCCGTAGTCCTGCGCCTCCTCGGGCGACATGAAGCGGTCGCGGTCGACATCCTCGGCGATCCGATCGAGATCCTGCCCGGTGTGTCCCGCGAGAATCCGGTTCAGCCGCTCCCGGGCGTTGAGGATTTCCTTCGCCTGAATCTCGATGTCCGCCGCCGTCCCGTAGGAACCGCCCGAAGGCTGATGGATCATGATCCGCGCGTTCGGCAGCGAGCGCCGCCTGCCGGGCGTGCCGGCCGCAAGCAGGAACGCCCCCATCGACGCGGCCATCCCCATGCACATCGTCGCCACCGGAGCGTTCAGGAACTGCATCGTGTCGTAGATCGCGAGTCCCGCCTGGACGCTGCCGCCCGGCGAGTTGATGTAGATGTGGATTTCCCGCTCCGGGTTGTCCGCCTCAAGGAAGAGCAACTGGGCGATCACGACGTTCGCCACATCGTCGTTGATCGGAGCCCCGAGGAAGACGATCCGGTCCATGAGGAGGCGCGAGAAGATGTCGTACGTGCGCTCCCCGCGGCTCGACCGTTCGATGACGTACGGTGCGAATATCGTGCTCAAGTCAGTTCCTCACCTGGTTTGCGAAGCCCATCAGCTCACGTCCGAGCCATCGATCAGAAACCGGAACGCCTTGTCGATCGCGAGACGGCGGCGCAGGGGGTCGAGCTGCTTCTCCTTCGCGAGCTCGCGGCGTACCTCCACCAGACTCTTGCCCCTCGCCTTCCCCAACTCCGCCAGGCGCTCGTCGAACTCCTCGCTCGACAGATCGAGGCCCTGATCCTCGATGAGTCGCTCGAGCACCAGATCCCGCTTGATCTGACGCTCCACCGCGGGAGCTACCGACTTGCGGGCCTCTTCGACCTGCTCGGGATCGGCTCCCTCGGGAGCGTCGATCACTCGATCAAGATAACGCGACGTGAGACTCGGCGGCACCTCGAAGGCGTTCGCCTCGATGACGGCGTCGACGAGTTGCTCGCCCAGTTCCTCGTCGGCCTGACGCACTCCGCGGGCGCGGAGTTCCTGCTCGACGGCTTTCCGAAACGCCTCCAGCGTCTCGAAGTCTCCCATCTCGCTCGCGAACTCGTCCGTCAGCTCCGGCAGTTCGTGGGCCCGGACGTCGTCCAGGCGGATCAGCAGGGAGCGGGTGGTTCCGGCGAGCGCCTCCGCCCCGAAGTCCTCCGGGTACGAGACCGTGAACGTCCCTTCCTCGCCCGGCGCCAGGGTGAGGATCGCCTCTTCGACATCCGGAATGGCGTAGCCCGCGCCCAACTCGAATCGGTACGGCTTTTCCTCCGCTCCGTCGCCTCCCGCCTCCTCCCGGATGGCCACGGAGACGACATCGCCGTGCTGCGGCGCCCGGTCCACGGGCTGGAGCACGGCGTTTTCCTTGCGGATGTTCTCGATGACCTCGTCGATATCCGCATCCTCGACGGCCACCTCTCGCCGCTTTACCCGGAACCCGCCGGTGCGCGCAAGCTCGATCGCCGGCATCACCTCCACGTCGATGCGGAACGAGAGCCGCTCCCCCGGCTTGTAATCCAGTTCGCTCACGACGGGCTCGCCGATCGTGGAGAGGTCGTGCCCCTGCACGGCGTCCCGGAACGCCCGGTTGACGAGCGTATCGACGGTCCGTTCGTCGATGAGAGGTCCGTAGCGTTCCTCGACGATCCGCACCGGAACCTTCCCCTTCCGAAACCCCTTGATGCGGGTCGTCTTTCGGAGCTTGGCGGCTTCCCGGCGACGGGTCGCCGCCACCTGGGCGGGGTCCACCGTCACGTCGAGACGGCGCAGGTAATCGTTCTCCTGCCTGATCTCGACATCGAACGGATCCGTCGCGGCGGCTTGCGGCTTGGCTGCGCTCAAGGATATGGCTCCCGCTCGTGTCCCCGGACGGGCGAACGGTTCAGTGTGTGCACACGGTGTACGGCACGAAGTGCGAAAGGGGGGACTCGAACCCCCACGGCCAAGGGCCACCAGCTCCTAAAGCTGGCGCGTCTGCCAATTCCGCCACTTTCGCGCGACGCCGCGCAGTCCGGCGCGGCCCCGGATCGGGCGGGAATCTCGGGACCGGCTGGGGCGGGGGCAAGCAAGCGCCCGCCCCAGCACGACCCGCGGATCAGCGTTCGGGGATCACGACGCTCCGGAACGCGTTCCGCCGGCTCCCGTCCAGCAGCAGGACATTGAGCTGCAGGCTCAGAGCATCGCCGGGCTCCAGTCCGGAGATGATTCGGTCGTAGTCGGCCCGCCCCTGAATCGCCTCGCCGTTGATGTCGAGGATGAGCGTGCCTTCGGGAAGTAGCCGCCCCACCGCGCCCCTCGGATCTCGATCGACGATGGCGACGCCCTCGAACCCGGGATCGATCCTGTACTGGTCATGCTCCTCCAGTTCCGCGTCATCCTTGACCTCGAGACCAAGGATGTCACCCGTCGCCTCGGGCGGCTCGGGGCGCGCCGCGACCTGGGGAGGCGAGTCGTCCTCCGCCGAGATGAGGCGGACACGCGCGCGGTCGCGCTCCAGCGTAGAGCGCCGGACGACGTCGAGTGTCACCGTCTCCCCCGGCTCGAAGGCGCGGATCCGCCGCTGCAGTTCCGACACGCCGGCGACGGGTTGCCCCGCCACGCCGACGATGACGTCCCCGCCTTCGAGTCCGGCGAGCCTGGCGGGACTGTCGTCGAAGGAGAAGGTCTGGATCTTCGCCCCCGCGACCCGCTCCAGACCGTAGAAGGCGGCGTCGGCGGCGTCGACATCGGTAATCGAGACGCCGATGAGCGCCCGCCGTACCTCCCCGAATTCGATCAGGTCGTCGACGACCTCGCGCGCGAGTTCGATGGGCACCGCGAAGCCGTATCCCTGGTAGGTCCCCGTCTCCGAGAGGATCGCCGTATTGATTCCGATCACCTCACCGGCGGCATTCACCAGAGGGCCGCCCGAGTTGCCCCGGTTGATCACCGCGTCCGTCTGGATGAAGTCCTCGATCGCGAGACGATTGCGATCCCGGAGGATGGAGATGTTGCGGCCCTTGGCGGAGACGATCCCCGCGGTGACGGACGACAGCAGCGGTCCCGACGCCGCGCGGAAGCCGGGGCTTCCGATGGCGAGCACCCACTCGCCGACCGCAGTCTCGTCGCTGGAGCCGATCGGAAGGACGGCGCTGTCGTCCATCTCGAGGCGAAGCAGCGCCACGTCGGTCTGCGGATCCCGCCCCACGAGTTCCACGTCCTCGAAGACCCGTCCATCGTGGAGTTCGATGTCGATGCGCTCGGCGCCCGCGACCACATGGTTGTTCGTCACCACGTAGCCGGCCTCCGACACGATGAAGCCGGAGCCGCTCCACTCGACGGTCCGTGGCCGTCGCTCCTCGTCCGGCTCCTGTCCGGAACCGGGCGGCCACCGGAAGCCCGGCGGCGGTTGGAAGTCCGGCGGCGGTTGGAAGTCCGGCGGGAACGGCGAGGCGCTCGAAAAGGAGGTCTCCCGCTCGGCCGTCAGGTAGATCGTCACGACGGCGGGAGCCACGCGCTGCGCCACATCGGCGAAGCCGCTCTCCATGCTCATGGCGCCGCCCGCGGGGGCGCCGATCACCCACCCCGGGTCCCGGTTGCCGTCTGCGGCGATGGACAGCGGGGTCAGATCCAGCACGGAGGCCAGCCCCACTCCAAACGCGAACGCGATCGCCGTCGCGATCAGCAGATTCAGTCGAGTGCGCAGCGAGTTGCTCATCCCTCTATCTCCCTCTCCCGGCCGTGGACCTCACCGGCCGCACAATATATCGAATCGAACTTAGCGTCTCCTTCCGCCGGACACATAGGATGAGCGGTGCGCGACCCGGGGTTGCCCGTGGACCGGGCTCCCGGGTCGCGCTGTGCCGGCTTTCGGCCGCGAGGCTACTTCTCGTCGGACTCCTCGACGATCTCGTAATCCGCCTCGACGACTTCCTCTTCGCCGGCGTCGTCCGCTTCCATCTCGACCTCGGCATCGCCTTCGTCGGCGCCCGGCATGTCGCCCGGCGAACCGTCCGCTCCCATCCCGGCCGCCGCGTACATCTTCTGCGCGGCTGCTCCCACCGCTTCCTGGATCGCGGTCGCGGCTGCGGCCACCTCCTCGGTGTCGTCCTGCTTGAGCGCGGCCCGGCCCCGCTCCAGCGTCTCCTCGATCGTGGACCGGTCCGCGTCGTCGAGCGACTCCTTCCAGTCCTCGAGGTTCTTCTCCGTCTGGTACACGAGCGAATCGAGCCGGTTGCGGGCCTCGACGGTCTCGCGCCGCTCCTGGTCCTCCGCCGCGTGCGACTCCGCGTCCCTCACCATGCTCTCGATCTCGGCGTCGGAGAGCCCCGAGGAGGCCTCGATGCGGATCTTCTGCTCCTTGCCGGTCGCCTTGTCCTTGGCGCTCACGTGCAGGATGCCGTTCGCGTCGATGTCGAAGGTGACCTCGACCTGGGGCACGCCGCGCGGCGCGGGCGGGATGCCCGTGAGCTGGAAGCGGCCGATCGTCTTGTTGCCGCTCGCCATCTTCCGCTCGCCCTGGAGCACGTGGATGTCGACCGTGTTCTGGTTGTCCTCGGCGGTTGAGAAGATCTCCGACTTCTTGGTCGGGATCGTCGTGTTGCGCTCGATGAGAGAGGTCATGACGCCGCCCAGCGTCTCGATCCCCAGCGAGAGCGGGGTGACGTCGAGGAGGAGGACGTCCTTCACGTCGCCTCCGAGCACGCCGCCCTGAATCGCGGCGCCGATGCCCACGACCTCGTCCGGGTTCACGCCCTTGTGCGGATCCTGGCCGAAGAAATCCTTCACGACTTCCTGGATCTTGGGGATCCGGGTCGAGCCGCCGACCAGGATGACCTCGTCGATCTCGTCGACCGAGAGACCGGCGTCCGCCAGCGCCTTCTCCATGGGCGGAATCGTGCGCTGGATGAGGTCGTCCACCAGCTGCTCGAACTTCGCCCGCGTGAGCGCCAGGTTGAGGTGCTTGGGCCCCGAGGCGTCGGCCGTGATGAAGGGGAGGTTGATGTCGGTCTGCATCGTCGAGCTGAGCTCGATCTTCGCCTTCTCCGCCGCCTCCTTGAGCCGCTGCAGCGCCATCGGGTCGGCCGAGAGGTCGATCCCCTGGTCCTTCTTGAACTCGTCCACGAGCCAGTTGATGAGGCGCTGGTCGAAATCGTCGCCGCCGAGGTGCGTGTCGCCGTTGGTGGCCTTCACCTCGAACACGCCGTCCCCGAGTTCGAGGATCGAGATGTCGTACGTGCCGCCACCGAGGTCGAAGACCGCGATCTTCTCGTCCGACTTCTTGTCGAGGCCGTAGGCGAGCGCCGCGGCCGTCGGCTCGTTGATGATCCGGCGCACCGTGAGGCCGGCCACGCGGCCCGCGTCCTTCGTCGCCTGGCGCTGGGCGTCGTTGAAGTAGGCCGGGACCGTGATCACGGCCTCGGTCACTTCTTGCCCCAGGTAGTCCTCGGCCGTCTGCTTCATCTTCTGCAGCACCATGGCCGAGAGTTCGGGCGGTGTGAAGGTCTTGTCCGCGTGCTGGATCCTGACCTGGACGCGGTCCTGGTTGTCGCCCTGGATGTCGTACGTGACGAGCTTCATCTCCTCGCCCACCTCGGACCGCTTGCGGCCCATGAAGCGCTTGATCGAGGCGACGGTGTTGATGGGGTTCGTGACGGCCTGCCGCTTCGCGACCTGCCCCACGAGCCGCTCTCCCTCCTTCGTGAAGGCGACCACCGAGGGCGTGGTGCGCGCGCCCTCCGCGCTCGGGATGACGACGGGGTCTCCACCTTCCATTACGGCGACGACCGAGTTCGTCGTCCCGAGATCGATTCCGATGATCTTGCCCATTCGATTGTCCTTGCCTTGTGCTTGTGTGCTGTTTCCGCTGGTTCCGTCCCAGGCCCGAATCGCGCGGGGCCGGCGCCTCGCTTTGACGGCACCCGTCCGCATAGTGACGGCGCCCGTCCGCATAGGGAGAAACACGTTGCAATCGCCGTGCCGCGCCGCAACCCGCCCCGACGCCGTCTTTTCCGACAAAATGGCACTCGGCGGAGGGGTCGGCCGGCGTGGGGTGCCAAAGTGGCATGGAAGTGGGTGCGGCGTGGCGCGGAAGACGGGACCGGATATGTTCTTGGGTCTTCCCACGGGCTACCACCCCGAACCCCAGCCGGAGTGCGCCGATGTCCCAGCGTCGCGACCCACCCCGCTCCGCAATGGCCGCAGCGGCCGCAACGGCGACGCTCCTTGTCCTGCTGGCCTCCGACGCGGCGCCGCTGGCGGCGCAGGGACTCGAGGGGGTGGGCGGCGCGATCGACGAACCGTTCTTCTCCCGCCTGGCGCGGGGCCTGCTCGGGATCGCGTTCCTGCTCACGACCGTGTGGCTCTGCTCCGCACACCGGAAGTCGATCTCCTGGCCGCTTGTCGCGAAGGGACTCGGGCTTCAGATCGCCTTCGCCCTCCTCGTCCTCAAGACCGGGGTCGGCCGCGGCTTCTTCGACGCGGTGAACGACGTGTTCGTCGCGCTCATCGGATACACGAACGAGGGATCGCGCTTCGTGTTCGGGTCGCTCGTGGACTACGGGATTCCGGTCGAGGGGGGCGCCGGCGGTATCGTGAACCTCGGGGCGACCTTCGCCTTCAGCGTCCTGCCCACGATCATCTTCTTCTCATCCCTCATGGCCCTCGCTTACCACCTGAAGATCATGCAGCACGTCGTGCGCGGCGTCGCGTGGGCGATGCAGCGCACCCTCGGCACGAGCGGCGCGGAGACGACCTCGGCGGCCGGCAACATCTTCGTCGGCCAGACGGAGGCGCCGCTCCTCATCCGGCCCTTCGTGGACCGAATGACGATGTCCGAACTGAACACGGTGATGACGGGCGGCTTCGCGACCGTGGCGGGCGGGGCCATGGCCGCGTACGTGGCGATCCTCGTGGGGGTGTTTCCGGGGATCGCGGGGCACCTGCTGGCGGCGAGCATCATGGCGGCGCCGGCGGGGATCGTGGTCAGCAAGATGCTGATGCCCGAGACGGAGGAACCCGAGACGCGCGGCACGCTGGACATCGACCCGCCGCAGGCGCACGCGAACGTGATCGACGCGGCGGCCGGGGGGGCCGGCGACGGACTGAAGCTCGCCCTCAACGTGGGAGCGATGCTCCTCGCCTTCCTCGCCATCATCGCTCTGGGCAACGGCATCCTCGGCTGGGTGCTGGGACTGTTCGGCGTGGAGGGGGTCACCTTCGAGCGGATCTTCGGTTGGATCTTCGCCCCGGTGGCCTGGCTCATCGGCGTGCCGTGGGCCGACGCGATGGAGGTCGGGACGCTCTTCGGCGTGAAGATGGTCGCGACCGAGTTCCTCGCCTTCACGAACCTCGGGGCCGGACTCGCCGGCGACCTCCAGCTCTCCAACAAGTCGCTCATCATGTGCACGTACGCGCTGACGGGCTTCGCGAACTTCAGTTCGATCGCGATCCAGATCGGGGGCATCGGGGGGATCGCCCCGGGCCGCCGCGCGGACCTCTCGAAGCTCGGCCTGCGGGCGATGCTCGGGGGCACGGTCGCGACGTGGATGACGGCGACGCTGGCCGGGGTCCTCGCGTGACTCGCGCCGCCGACATCCAGGCAGGCGTCGAGGCGGCTGCTGCGGCGCTCCGAGCCCGCATCGAGGAGCGGCTGGGCGAGGCCGTGCCACGTGTCGCGATCACGATGGGTTCGGGCCTCGGCGGGCTCGGGGAGGAGATCGAGGATCCGATCCGGGTGCCCTACGAGGACCTTCCGGGCTGGCCGCGTCCCACGGTGATCGGGCATGCCGGGCACGCGTTGATCGGGACGCTCGGCGGCGGCCCCGTGCTGGGCCTTAGCGGCCGCGTCCACCTCTACGAGGGCGGCCCGCCGGACCGCGTCGTCTTCTACGTGCGGGTCGCGGCGGCGCTGGGGATTCCGGTTCTCTTCCTCTCGAACGCGGCCGGGGCGATCCGCGACGGCTGGCATCCGGGCGAACTGATGCTGATCTCGGATCACCTGAACCTGACCGGCACGAGCCCGCTCTTCGGCCCCGTGGTCGGGTCGGAGAGCCGATTCCCCGACCTCACCTTCGCTTACGACCGCGAGCTAAGGGCCATCGTCCGCGGGACCGCGGCCGAGTTGGGTCACACGCTGCACGAGGGCGTCTATGCCGCGATGCACGGCCCCGCCTTCGAGACCCCCGCCGAAATCCGCATGTTGCGGAAGCTGGGCGCCGATGCCGTCGGAATGTCCACGGTGCCCGAGGTGCTCGCGGCCCGCGCGCTCGGGATCCGGTGTGTCGGCGTCTCCTGCCTTACGAACTACGCGGCCGGCGTCCTCGATGAACCGCTGAACCACGAGGAAGTCCTCGAGACGACGAAGCTCGCCCAGGCCGGCTTCCAGCGACTCGTCGCCGAGTCCATCGCACGGTTCCCGTAGCATCACCAGTACCTGTCGTCGCCGAAGGCATGGCCCTCCAACCGGGCCACCGACGTGCTCGTCTTCGCCACTTCGCCCCGGAGCGCACCGATCTCGCTCCCGAGCTTGTCGCGCACGTCCCTGATCTCGACCCGTAGTTCACCGATCTCGTTCCCGAGCTTGTCGCGCACATCCTTGATCTCGCCTCGGAGCTCGTCGCGCGTGTCCCTGATCTCGCCCCGGAGCTCGTCGCGCATCTTGCCGACCCGGCCGCCGAGCTTGCGGTTGCCCACTTCCAGCTTCACGCCGACGCCGATGATGGCGAGGACCACCGTGATGAGTCCGATCACATCAAACCCCATTGCCCGGAATCTCCCGCTGAAAGGTTCACCACGACGCACTGCCGGAGCGGCCGTCCGCATGTGGCAAACCTCCAGATGCCCATCAATGTGGTGTCAACCGGGCACCGGCCTCAAGCCGGATCGGGGTGCCGGAGCCCTCCGTTGAACCTGCGATCCTGGACCGTGACGTCGCTGCTGGCCGCGGTCATCGCCGGTTGTGATCGGCCCGGATCCACCGCGTGTGAAGTCACGAACCCCAGCGGTACGGCTGTAGCGAACTCGGGCGTCGGGAGCTGGCCCACGGAGCTTTCCTGGCGTGAAGTGTGGCGTGCCGGCGGTTCCGAGGAAGCGGAAGAACTGATCTTTCCGGCTGACGTCGCCGTAAGCCCCGACGGATCGGTGGCCATCGCGGACTGGGGCCTGGCCGAAGTCGTCCTGCTCGACCCCGATGGAGCGTGGCTGGGGCCGGTCATGACACGCGGTGAAGGCCCTGGTGAGGTCCAGGCACCCGCCGCGGTGACCTGGGAAGATGCCAACACCCTCCTCGTTCTCGACTTCGGGACATTTCGGCTGACCACACTGGATGTCGCTTCTCGGTCGGCCACCGTCACGGCGGTCGATCCGGCGTTCCTGTCACCGGTATTCGCATCCGGCGAAGTCACCTTCGTGGCGCTACAGCCGGATCACACGGTGTGGCTGGAGTTCCCGGGCCCCATCGAGGATGGTTGGGAGGAGCGATCCTTCGTCCGCTGGTCTCCCGCCAGTCCTGTGAACGATACGGTCGCGCCGTCCCGCGCCAGGGTCCTGGAGCGCACGATACTGCCGGCATGGCCGCGGTCGCTGGTGGGTGTCGGCGAGGAGACCTGGGTCGTCTCGGACCCGGATGGGCGTTACGAACTGACCGTCTCCGACCGGGATGACACAGTGCTCGTTCGGTTCTGCCATCCGGCCGAAGCGCTCCCGCTATCGCCTGCCGAGCGGGGTGACGAAGCGGATGAGCGAATGCCCGACGCGTGGCGGCTGGCCCTGAGCGACCTCGGTGAGCCGCCGGAGCCCGCGATCATCTCCCGGATCCTGGTCGACGCGGACGGACGTATCTGGGTTCAGCGGGACCGCCCCGCGCCCGGTGCCGCCGGGCCACACGGGGCCCCGGGAGCCATGCACGATGTGTTCCTCCCCTCAGGGCGATTCCTCGGCTCGATCCGCCTTCCGGACGATCACCGACTACTGGAAGCGCGAGGGCGAAGGGTGTGGACCCTCCACACCGGCAGCTTCGACGAATCCTCCATCGTAGCGCTCGATATCGAGGGCCTCTGAGGTCCTGTATCCGGGAAACCGCCGCGGATCAGGCGAGATCGTAGCGGTCGAGGTTCATCACCTTGTTCCAGGCGGCGACGAAGTCGCGCACGAACGCCGCCTGCCCGTCGCCGCACGCGTATACCTCCGCGAGGGCCCGGAGTTCGGAGTTCGAGCCGAACACGAGGTCTACCTCGGTGGCGGTCCACCTGACGTCGCCTGAGGCGGCATCCCGGCCCTCGAACGCGCCATCGGAGGACGCCCGCCACTCGGTGCTCATGTCGAGTAGATTCACGAAGAAGTCGTTGGTCAGCGCACCCGGCCGGTCCGTGCACACGCCGTGTGCCGTCCCCCCGCTATTCGCGTCGAGGACGCGCATGCCGCCGACCAGCGCCGTCATCTCGGGCGCGGTCAGGGTGAGGAGGCAGGCTCGCTCCACGAGCTGCTCTGCCGCCGACGCCCCGTTTCCGGCCTTCGCGTAGTTGCGGAAGCCATCCGCGACGGGTTCGAGGACGGCGAACGACTCCGCGTCCGTCCACTCCTCCGAGGCGTCCGTGCGCCCCGGCGAGAAGGGGACCTGCACGTCGTGCCCGGCAGCGCGCGCGGCCTGCTCGACGCCCGCGCATCCGGCGAGCACGATGAGGTCGGCGAGGGAGACGCGCTTTCCCCCGCTCTGCGCGTCGTTGAACTCCGCCTGGATCCCTTCCAGGGTTTGCAGCGCACTCGCCAACTCGGCCGGGTCGTTCGCTTCCCAGTCCTTCTGCGGTGAGAGGCGGATGCGGGCTCCGTTCGCGCCCCCGCGCTTGTCGGTGCCTCGGAAGGAGGCCGCCGACGCCCAGGCGGTCGCGATCAGCCGGGAGACGGACAGGCCGGAGGCGAGAACCCTGGCCTTGAGGTCCGCGACATCCCGTTCATCGACCAACTCGTCATCGACCGCGGGTACGGGGTCCTGCCACAGCTGCGGCTCCGCGGGGACCAGCGGTCCGAGGTACCGGCTGCGCGGCCCCATGTCGCGGTGGAGCAGCTTGAACCACGCCCTCGCGAAGGCGTCCTCGAGGTCGGCCGGATTCTCGAGGAAGCGCTTCGAGATCGGCGCGTAGGCCGGGTCCTCGCGCAGCGAGAGATCCGTCGTGAGCATCATGGGGGCGTGCTTCTTTGAGGGGTCGTGCGCGTCCGGCACGGTGGCCACCTCGGATGCGTTGACCGGCGTGTACTGCGACTTGCCGGCGGGGCTCTTCGTCAACTTCCACTCGTGGTCGTGCAGGTTCTCCATGAAGTTGTTGTCCCACCGGGTGGGTTCGGTGGTCCAGGCGCCCTCCAGACCGCTCGTGATCGTGTCGCCGGCCTTGCCGCTGCCGTGGCTGCTCTGCCAGCCGAAGCCCTGTTCCTCGAGACCGGCGCCCTCCGGCTCGGGCCCCACGTGGGCCTCGGGGCCGGCGCCGTGCGCCTTGCCGAAGGTGTGGCCGCCGGCGATGAGCGCGACCGTTTCCTCGTCGTTCATCGCCATGCGGGCGAACGTCGTGCGGATGAACTTCGCGGCCGCCGCGGGATCCGGCTTGCCGCCCGGCCCCTCCGGGTTCACGTAGATTAGACCCATGTGGTCGGCCCCGAGCCCTTCCTGTAGTTCTCCGTCCTCGTCGTGGCGGTCATCTCCGAGCCACTCGGTCTCGGACCCCCAGTCCGTCTCATCGGCCTCCCACACGTCCGGGCGGCCGAAGCCGAAGCCGAACGTCCTGAACCCCATCGACTCCAGGGCGCAGTTGCCGGCGAAGATGATGAGGTCGGCCCACGAGAGGTTGCGGCCGTACTTCTGCTTGATCGGCCACAGCAGGCGACGCGCCTTGTCGAGGTTCCCGTTGTCGGGCCAGCTGTTGAGCGGTGCGAAGCGCTGGTCGCCCGAGCCGCCGCCGCCGCGGCCGTCGGTGATGCGGTAGGTGCCCGCGGCGTGCCACGTCATGCGGATGAAGAGCGGGCCGTAATGGCCGTAGTCCGCCGGCCACCAGTCCTGCGAGGTGGTCATCACCTCCTCGACATCCCGCCTCAGTTCCTCGACGTCGACGTTGGCGAACGCCTCGGCGTAGTTGAAGTCCCCGCCCATCGGGTCCGAGGCGGGGGAGTTCTGTCGAAGGGCCTTCAGACTCAACTGGTTCGGCCACCAGGTTTCGTTCGTCGTCATGGGGTTCTCCGGATGGTCAATCGTCAGGTCGTGGTCCGTCACGGTATCGGGCCGCAGGCTGCGGAATAAGGCAGCGCCCGGCCGCGTGCAAGGGCGTCTGCTCAAGACTCCCGCGGAACACGTTCGGTGTGCGGCAACCACAGCTTCGGCCCGCGTACGGGCGAGCGTCAAGGAACCGACGGCGCCTCGTAGCGTTCGACCTCGATCTGATCCTCCCGCGCCCGGGCCCGCGCCACGTCGAAGGCGGCCTGAAGTCGAATCCAGGTTCCCGTCGTCGAGCCGAAAGCCTTTGCGAGCCGCACCGCCATGTCGGTGGAGATGCGCGCGTGGCCGTTCACGAGGTTTGAGAGCGCCTGCCGACTCACGCCGAGCACTCGCGCGCCTTCCGTCACGTTGAGACCGAGGGGTTCGAGGCAGGATACGCGAACCACCTTGCCGGGATGCGGCGGGCTTTTCATCATCGACGGCAGTGTAAAGTGTCTAGTGACACTAGGCAATCCATCCGGGGTGTACATTCGCTTGGGGTCGGCGTCCGTACGATATTCTGCCGACGCTCATCTCCCAGCGATCATCGGAACTCATGGACGATTCGTGACCAGAGCGAGGACACGCGGGATCCCCTTGGATGGGGCCGGCTCGGACTCCGGTCGACCCCGGCTCGGGACGGATGCCGACATCGTGCCCATGCGGGCGCGTAACGCGGGGATCCCGCTCGACCCGGACCTGATCCGGGCTCAGGCGGCGAACCGCAGCGCGATCGAGCGCCGGGCCGCCACTCTGGGGAAGCGCCGCAGCATCAAGAAGGAGTGGCAGGCCGCCTGGCTCCTCCGCGCCGTGACGATGATCGACCTCACGACGCTCGCCGGCGACGATACGCCGGGACGCGTGGCCCGCCTCGCGGCCAAGGCCCGCCAGCCCGTGCGTCCCGACCTCCTGCGCGCGCTGGGCGCGGAGGAGGTCGGCCTGCGCGTGGCCTCCATCTGCGTGTATCCGACGATGGTGCCGGCCGTCGTGGAAGCGCTCGCGGGCGACGACATCCCGGTGTGTGCGGTCGCCGCCGGCTTCCCCGCGGGGCTCACGCCGTTCAAGCAGCGGGTCGAGGAGATCCACGAGGCGGTCGAGGCCGGTGCCCGCGAGATCGACATCGTCATCACCCGCCGCCACGCGCTCACGGGCGACTGGGAGGTGCTGTACGACGAGGTCCGGGCCTTCCGCGAGGCGTGCGGCGAGGCGCACCTGAAGACGATCATGGCTACCGGCGAACTCGGGAGCCTGCGCAACGTGGCCCGCGCGAGCTGGATCTGCATGATGGCCGGGGCCGACTTCATCAAGACCTCGACCGGCAAGGAGAAGGTCAACGCGACGCTGCCGGTCGGACTCGTGATGGCGCGCGCGATCCGGGCCTACCGGCAGCTCTCCGGCTTCCATGTGGGGATGAAGCCGGCCGGCGGGGTGGGGAAGTCGAAGCAGGCGCTCGAGTGGCTGATTCTCGTGAAGGAAGAACTGGGTGGGGCATGGCTCGACCGGTCGCTGTTCCGCTTCGGCGCGAGTTCGCTGCTCGCGGACATCGAGCGCCAGCTGGAGCACCACGTGACGGGACGGTACTCCGCGTACCACCGGCACCCGCTGGGATGAGAGCCGGGATGAGGGCCGGGATGAGGGTTGGGTTGAGAGGGGGTTGAGGGGAATGCCGAAGATCGCGGAGCTGTTCGAGACGATGGAGTACGGTCCCGCCCCGGAGGCCGCGGACGAGGCGCGGGCGTGGATCGCGGAACGGGGTCCCCGCTTCGGGCACTTCATCGGCGGCGCCTGGTGCGAGCCGGCGGGCGGGGAGTTCTTCGCGACCCTCGATCCGAGCAACGAAGAGCGACTGGGCGAGATCGCGCAGGGCAGCGGCGACGATGTCGACCGCGCGGTGGCCGCGGCGCGGGCCGCGCAGCGTGCGTGGGAGGAGCTCGGGGGACACGGACGGGCGCGCTACCTGTACGCGATCGCGCGTCACCTGCAGAAGCATTCCCGGCTCTTCGCGACGCTCGAGACGCTCGACAACGGGAAGCCCATCCGCGAATCGCGGGACATCGATATTCCGCTCGTCGCGCGGCACTTCTATCACCACGCGGGCTGGGCCCAGCTCATGGACGCCGAACTCGCCGACTGCGAGCCGCTCGGGGTCGCGGGCCAGATCATCCCGTGGAACTTCCCGCTGCTCATGCTGGCGTGGAAGATCGCGCCCGCCCTCGCGACCGGGAACACGGTCGTCCTCAAGCCCGCCGAGTTCACGTCGCTGACGGCGCTCCGGTTCGCGGAACTCTGCCACGAGATCGATCTTCCGCCGGGCGTCGTGAACATCGTGACCGGCGATGGCCGCACGGGCGCCGCCATCGTCGAACACCCGGACGTGGACAAGATCGCCTTCACGGGCTCGACGGAGGTCGGACGCATCATCCGCGAGACGACGGCGGGGACCGGCAAGAAGATCTCGCTCGAACTCGGGGGCAAATCGCCCTTCCTGGTCTTCGACGACGCGGACCTCGACAGCGTGGTCGAGGGGGTGGTCGACGCGATCTGGTTCAACCAGGGCCAGGTGTGCTGCGCCGGCTCGCGGATCCTCGCCCACGAAGGGATCGCCGACGCGCTCGCCGATCGCCTGCGCGCCCGCATGGAGACGCTCCGCATGGGGGCGCCGCTCGACAAGGGCGTCGACATCGGGGCAATCATCGCGCCCGTCCAGTTGCAGAAGATCGAGTCGCTGGTGGAGGAGGGACGAGAAGAGGGGGCCACGATCTGGCAACCGTCGTGGAGCGTCCCGCAGGACGGTTGGTTCTACCCGCCGACCCTCTGCACCGACGTGTCGCCGGCCGCGAAGATCGCCCAGGTCGAGATCTTCGGCCCGGTCGTGGTACAGATGACGTTTCGGACTCCGGCCGAGGCTGTGGCGCTCGCGAACAACACGCGCTACGGCCTCGCGGCCAGCGTCTGGACCGAGAACGTGAACCTCGCCCTCGACATCGCCTCGCAGATCAAGGCCGGGACGGTGTGGATCAACTGCACGAACATGTTCGACGCCGCATCGGGGTTCGGCGGCTACCGCGAGAGCGGGTTCGGCCGTGAGGGTGGTCGGGAGGGCCTCCGGGAATACGTCCGCCGGCGTCCGGAGCCCGCAAAGTCGGGCCCGGGGGAAGATCCGGCGTCTTCGGAGGCCGGCGCTGAGGGGAACTCCGAGCACGAAGCCGCCGGCCGTGCGCCATCGGCCGCGGTCGACCGGACGGCCAAGCTCTTTATCGGGGGCCGGCAGATCCGGCCCGACGGCGGGTACAGCCTGCACGTCCTCGACCATCGGGGGCGCGCGGCGGGGGAAGTGGCCCGCGGGAACCGGAAGGACGCACGCAACGCGGTGGAGGCGGCACTCGCTACGGGGTGGGCGCGCACGACGGCCCACCTGCGGGCGCAGATCCTCTACTACCTGGGCGAGAATCTGGACGCGCGCCGGGCGGCGTTCGAGGACCGGCTGCGCGCGCTCACCGGCTGCGACGCGGAGGCGGCGCGGCGCGAGGTCGAGGCCTCGGTGCGACGCCTGTTCAGCTACGCGGCGTGGGCGGACAAGTGGGACGGCGCGGTCCACCGTACGCCCTTCCGCAACGTGACCCTCGCCATGCCCGAGCCTCTGGGCGCGATGGCGGTCGTCTGCCCGCCGGAGCCCGCCCTCCTCGGCTTCATCTCCACCGTGATTCCGCCGGTCTCGCTGGGGAACTCCGTCGTCGCCGTCGCCTCGGAGCGCTGGCCCCTCTTGGCCACGGACGTCCAACAGGTGATCGAGACCTCGGATGTGCCGGCCGGCGTCATCAACATCCTCACGGGTCTCGAGGAGGAACTGCGGCCGACCCTCGCCGGCCACGACGCGGTGGACGGGATGTGGTTTTTCGGGACTCCGGAGGGGGCCGCCGACGTGGAACGGCGTTCGGCCTCCAACCTCAAGCGCACATGGGTGAGCGCGGGTCGGGGGCGGGACTGGTTCGGGCCCGGGGCCGAAGGGCGCGAGTTCCTCCGTCACGCCTCGCAGATCAAAAACATCTGGGTCCCGTACGGAGAGTAGCCTTCAACCTCGGGAGCGGCCTCCGGGATCGGCCCAATGATCCAGGGGACCGCGGCCGGATCCGAGACCGGGCGCCTGGGCGATGGCGGCGTGCGTGAAGGCGAGTCCCCGCTCGATCGCTTGCTCGAGCGCTATTCCCGAGGCCAGCCCCGCCGTGATCGCGGCCGAGAGCGTGCAGCCGGTGCCATGGGTATCCGTCGTCGGCACGCGGGGGGTGCGCCACACGCGCTCGTTCTCGCCGTTTCGGAACAGGTCGACTACCTCATCGCCGGCCATGTGTCCTCCCTTGACCAGCACGGCGCCCGCTCCCCGCGCGAGGATGGCGCGGGCCGCCGCGAACATGTCGGCTTGGGTCCTGACAGGTCGTCCCGCGAGGATCGCGGCCTCGGGCAGGTTGGGCGTGACGAGAGCGGCGAGGGGCAGGAGTTCGTCCACGATGGCATCGACGGCCGCCGGTTCGAGCAGCCGGTCGCCGCTCGTGGCCACCATCACCGGGTCGACGACCAGGGGTGCCTCCAAACCCTGCAGACCCGCGACGACGGCCCGCACGATATCCGCGTTGGCGAGCATCCCCGTCTTCGCGGCCGCAGGCGGCAGATCCGCCCGCACCGATTCGATCTGGCGCCGCACGATCGACGGGTCGAGCGCCTGAACCGCCTGAACCCCGATCGTGTTCTGCGCGGTCACGGCGGTGACCGCGCTCGTCCCGAACACGCCGAAGGTGTGAAAGGTCTTGAGATCGGCCTGGATCCCGGCTCCGCCCCCGGAGTCGCTCCCCGCGATCGTGAGTGCGGTCGCCCGCGTTGGCTTCTTCGGCATCACGTATCCAGTCCGCCCCGGTTCGCTGGTGCGCCGGTTCCGCCGGCGCGATGACACTGCGTTGTGACTCGGCGTAAAATAAGGGTATGCCGACGCGCGCGGAGATTAAGGCTTGGCGGTCGTTGCACCGCGGAAAGGGACGCCGGGAAACCGGGTGTTTCCTGGCCGAGGGGCGTCGGCTCGTCGGTGAGATGCTCGAGTGGCCGGGCCGCACGGTTGCGGTGCTGTACGACGACGCGGCGGGCAGCGAACCGGAACTGGCGGCGCTGCTCGCGCGGGCGGGGACGCGGGGTGTGCGTACGGAAGCGGTGCCCGAAGCGGTCATCCGTACACTGGCCGATGCCGCCACGCCCCAGCCCGTCCTCGCGATCGGCGAGGTGCCGGCGTACGGCTGGGACGACGTGGGCGACGGCGCGATCGTGCTTCTCGACGGCGTGCAGGATCCGGGCAACGTCGGCACGCTCGTGCGCACCGCGCTCGCGCTCGGGGCGGCCGCCGTCATCGGCGTCGGGGAGGCGGCCGATCCGTGGGGGCCGAAGGCGCTGCGGGCCTCGGCGGGAGCGTCGTTCCGCGGCCCCGTCTTCCGCACGGACACCCGGGATGCGGTGGAGCGGCTGGCCGCGCGCAGGATCCCGATCTGGGTCGCCGCGGCCGGCGCTCCGCCGCTCGAGCGTCCACCGTCCGGGTCGGTTGCTCTCGCGCTCGGGAGCGAGGCGCACGGCGTCTCGGCTCCCCTCCTCGCCGCCGCTCACCGCGTCGTCTCCCTGCCCCTCGCCCGCGGTGTGGAATCGCTGAACGTGGCCTCGGCGGGCGCCATCCTGCTCGACCGAATGCTGAGCCGGACGCTCGATTGACTGACGCCGTGGCCGCGGGCGTGGCCGCACTGCTCGGGACGGTGGCCGGCTCCTTTCTCAATGTGTGCATCGCGCGCATGCCCACCGGGGACAGCGTCCTGCGCCCGCGCAGCCGTTGCCCGGCGTGCCACGCGACCATCCGCTGGCGCGACAACCTCCCCGTCCTCTCCTGGGTCCTGCTGCGGGCACGGTGTCGCGACTGCAGCGGCCGCATCTCCTGGCGCTACCCGGCGATCGAACTGGCAACGGCCCTCGTCTGGGCTGGCATGGCCTGGATGTACGGCACATCCGTCACGGCCCTCACGGGTACGGTCCTGTTCACGCTCCTCCTCGCGATCGCCGTCATCGACGCGCGCCACTACGTCATCCCCGATCCCCTCTCGCTCGGCGGGTGCGGCGCGGGCCTCGCCCTCTCGGCGCTGCCGGGGTCGACGACGCCGCTCGCGGCGATTTCGGGCGCGGCGCTGGGGTTCGGACTCCTTTACGTCTTTGCGTGGCTGGGCGAGAAGGCGTTCCGGAAGCCGGCGCTCGGAGGCGGCGACGTGAAGATGATGGCGATGGTGGGGGCGTTCCTCGGCCCCGGCGGCGCCCTCCTCACGATCTTCCTGGGGGCGCTCGCCGGGTCCCTCGCCTTCGGTCCCGTCTCACTCCGGACGGGAAAGCCCGTGCCCTTCGGGACCTTCCTCGCGCTCGGCGCGACGGTGGCATTCCTATTCGGGGACACCCTCTTCGACTGGTACCTGCGAGCCGCCGTCCGCTAGCCCCTGGCCCCGTCGGATCCGGGCTCGCGTCACCTGCGTGTCGGTGCTCGCGACGACCTTGATCCGCACATCGCCGTGCTCGACCACCTCTCCCGCCTCGGGCACCCGGCCCAGTTCGGCCAGCAGGAAGCCGTTCAGCGATCGATGCTCGGCCACGGGGAACGACGTGCCGAAGAAGTCGTTGATCTCCCGCAGTTCGGCGCCGGCGTCCACCGCGATCTCGTCCCGCCGCAACCGGATGATGGGTTCCGCCGGCACATCGGTCTCGTCGACGATGTCGCCGACCAGCTCCTCGAGGATGTCCTCGAGCGTCACGAGCCCGTCGAGTCCGCCGTGTTCATCCACGACGAGCCCCATGTGCACGCGCCGGGCGCGGAACTGCTCGAGCAGTTCGATGAGAGTGATCGTGTCCGGCACGAAGTAGGGTTCGCGGGCGAGGCTGGCCAGCGTCACGTCCCGCCGGCCGGCGAGCAGCGCCTGGTACGCCTCGGTGCGATACAGCACGCCGGTGACGTCATCGAGCGACTCGCCGTACACCGGGATCCGGCTGAAGCGGATGTCCGCCAGGGCCTCCGCAATGTCCCCGAGGTGGCGCGAGTCCTCCCAGGCCAGGATGTCGACGCGGGGCGTCATGATCTCCCGGGCGCGCAGACGGTCGAGCGTGAACACCCGGTCGATGAATTGCCGCTCGTGCGTCTCGATGTCTCCCGACTGGTGCCCGAGGCGCACCATGGCCCGGATCTCCCACTCGCTCACGTGCGTCCCGCCTCGGGTGTCGGGCAACACCCGCCGCGCGAGCCATTCGAGCGGGACGGCGACGGGAAGCAGCAACCGCCCCAGTCCCGACAGGAACGGGGCCGCCAGGAGCGAAAGACGGTCCGCGTTGCGCGCCGCGAAACTCTTCGGCGTGATCTCTCCGAAGAAGAGAACGAGGAGCGTCATGACGCCCGTGGCGAGCCCCACCCCCGCTGAACCGAACAGTTCGGTCGCGGTGTAGGTGGCGACGGCCGCCGCCCCGATGTTTGCGACGTTGTTTCCGATGAGAATCGTGATCAGCAGCCGCTCGGGGTTCCGCTTCAGTCGCTCGAGCGCCCGCGCCCCCGGACGCTTTTTCCGGACAAGCGCCCGCACCCGAGGCTCCCCGAGCGAGAAGAGCGCGATCTCGGCCCCGGAGAAGAACCCGGAGAGGATGAGCAGGAAGACGAGCAGCGCGACGGTGCCGATCATGGGCGGGGAATGCGGGCCGGGGCCTCACGGCCTGCCCCAACGGTCGGTGAAAGCCGCGTACTGTCGGTTTCGTCCAACGTCTACCAGCTGCGGCTGTGTTCGATCAACTCCGCGACGATATCGTCCGCGGTCTTCCCCTCCGCCTCCGCCTCGAATCCGGGAACGACCCGGTGCCGGAGCACGGCGGGTGCAACCTCCCGCACGTCATCGAGATTGGGAACGGGACGGCCGTCGAGTGCCGCCCGCGCCTTGGCGGCCAGCACCGTGTGCTGCGAGGCGCGCGGCCCGGCGCCCCAACTCACCATGCGGCGCACGAACTCCGGCGAGGAGCTCTCGCGCGGCCGGGTGGCGCGTGCCAGGCGCACCGCGTAGTCGACCACCGATTCCGAGGCCGGGACCCGCTGCACGAGCGCCTGGTAGTCCAGCAACTGCCGGGCCGTCACGACCGGGTTCACCGCAGCCGGCGGTCCGCTCGCGGCCATGTCCGCGATGACCGATTCCTCCTCGGCGGTCGGATACCCGATCCGGAGCTCGAACATGAAGCGGTCGAGCTGGGCTTCGGGAAGTGGGTACGTCCCCTCCTGCTCGATCGGGTTCTGCGTCGCGAGGACGAAGAACGGCCGGCCCAGCGGGAACGTCTCGCTGCCGACGGTGACTTCTCCCTCCTGCATCGCCTGCAGAAGGGCGGCCTGCGTCTTGGGCGGCGTCCGGTTGATCTCGTCCGCCAGAATCACGTCGGCGAAGATCGGCCCCCGCACGAAGGCGAAGCGGCGCTCCCCCGTGCGCTGGTCGTCCTGAAGCACCTCCGTCCCCGTGATGTCGGACGGCATGAGATCCGGCGTGAACTGGATCCGGCTGAACTCCAGGTGGAGCGTCTCGGCGAGCGTGGAGACGAGAAGAGTCTTGGCCAGGCCGGGGACACCCACGAGCAGGGCATGGCCGTCGGCCAGAAGCGTGATCAGCAGCTTCTCGACGATCTCCCGCTGCCCGATGATCCGCTTCCCGACCTCTGCCTCGATCCGGAGCCGGGCGTGGCCCAACTCCTCGAGCAGCCGAACGTCATCCGTTTCGACCTTTCGACCTGCTTCCAAGACTCAATCGGCTCCAGGCGTGAGTGGGAGTACGGGGCTGCCGGATCCGGGCGTCGACGAGGCCATTTCGGAGTTGACGAGAGGCCTTCAATATGGTGGCAGCAACCTAGGCCTTCTCTGCCCAGCGTCAAGCGAAACCGGCATTGCGAAATTTTTCACAAGCGGACACATTGCGCTTGGGAAATTTTTCACAAGCGGTCGGCGTTGGGCTCTTGCGACGGAGATGTCACCCCATGCGCCAGCCGTCTCCCGGTTCGACGAACCGGCCGGACCCCGAGAAACCACAGGGGAGCATCGGCAGCCGGTACGCGAAGGCGGCGGGCTCGGAATTCGCGAGCCTCGGCATCGCGATGGGCTTGGCGATCGCGCTCCTCGCCGTCGGCGGCAACTGGCTCGACAACCGTCTCGGGACCGCGCCTCTCTTCGTACTCGTCGGCGTGTTCGCGGGGTTCGCGGGAGGTTGCTACAGCATGTTCGGCCGGCTGGCGGCGCAGCGCGAACGCTCTGCGGGCGCCGACGCGGACCGGGACACGGACCGGAGGACGTGAAGAGTCTTCCCGCCGGCTGGACGCGGCGTACGCCGACCTATGCGCTGGGTACGCTGGGGCTGTCGTTGGCGGCGGTCGCCTGGCTGGCAGACGGGGAGCGTACATGGGGGATCGCCGCGGCCTGGCTGATTCAGGTCGTCGCGGTCTGGCCGCTGAACCGGGCGCTCCTGGCCGGACGGCGGGCGACCCGGGCCTGGTTGGGCGGGATCGGCCTCCGTACGGGAGGACTGGTCGTGACGGGCGGGCTGGCATGGATGGGGGCGGCGACGTCCGACCTGCCGATCGCCTACGCACTGGCCATGCTGGTGTTGTTGTGGACGGAAGCCTTGTGGCTCGCGCTCGCGCGCACGAAGACGAACTCGACACGGAACGCACAACCGGATGAACCCGGTGTTCGATAGATCGATGGCCTCCCTGCGGAGTCTCACGGGCTGGGTGCAGGAGCACGCCGCTCCCGCAGCCGCGGCTGCCCAGGAACACCACGGCGAAGCCGCCGCGGCGGGCGAGCACGCCGAGGAGTGGGGCACCGAAGTCATGATGCACCACGTCGTGGACTCGAACATCTGGGAGTTCGGGCCCTTCGGCGAGGTCCATCTTCCGGAGATCCCCTCCTTCAATATCGGCGGCCTCGAGATCGACCTCTCGATCACGAAGCACGTGCTGTTCCTGATGTTCGCGGCCGTTCTCACGATCATCACGATGTTCATCGCCGCGCGCTCGACGGATCGACTCAAGGGGGGCGAGAAGGCGCCCGGCGGGATCCTCAACGGGATCGAGGCCTTCTATCTGTACCTCAGGGATGACATCGTCATGGCCAACATCGGCCGCGGGGGAGAGCGGTTCGTCCCCCTCGTCATCACCTTCTTCTTCTTCATCCTGTACGCGAACCTGCTCGGCCTGATCCCCTTCGGGGCGACGGCGACGGGGAACATCATGGTCACGGCGGCGCTCGCCATCATCGCGCTCGTCGTGATCGAGACGGCGGGGTTCGTGGCGCTCGGTCCGGTCGGATACGCGAAGACGGTCTTCTTCCTGCCGCCGGGGCTGCCCGGGCCGCTGAAGCCGGTGACGCTGCTCATCATGGCTCCGGTGGAACTGATCGCGAAGTTCTCGAAGATCATGGCGCTCGCGATCCGGCTCTTCGCCAACATGACGGCGGGTCACTTCGTCATCCTCGCCTTCATGGGACTCATCCTCACCTACGGCTCGATGGTCGGCGACGGAGTGTTCGGGACGACGGTCGGAGCTGCGACGATTCTGGGGTCGATGGGCCTCGCGCTGTTTGTGATGATGCTGGAGATCTTCATCGCGCTTCTTCAGGCGTACATCTTCGCGATGCTGGTCTCGGTGTTCATCGGGTTGATTCGCCACGCGCACTGACCCGGGAGGGTCCGCGGGCAACTTCCGCGCCGGAGAGGCGCGGACGGAACGGGGGGTGTCGTCCGAACCCCCGACAGAGAAAGGAAACTGGAGCTAACGATGCTTAACATGTTGACGCTTCTGCAGGGCATGTCGACGGGAGACGGCCTCGCGATCGGTCTCGCCATCGTCGGGGGCGGGCTCTCCGTGCTCGGAGCCGGTATCGGAATCGGTCTCATCGGCGGGCGCATGACGGAGGCGATGGCTCGCCAGCCCGAAGAGGCGCAGACCATCCAGACGGCCGCGATCGTGCTCGCCGTGTTCATCGAGGGTGTGGCGCTGTTCGGACTCGTGATCGCCGGCTTCATCCGCGGATGATGCGTTCGGCCGGGGTTGCCGGCTGCTGGGGGCTCGCTACGCCGCTGGCGCTGGCGGCCCAGACGGAGACGGGAATCTTCTCGCTCAATCTGGGGCTCTTCGTCTGGACGATAGCCCTGTTCGTGCTCACGCTGCTCGTCCTGGCGAAGTGGGTCTTCCCGCTCATCGCCGGCGGACTCGAGCAGAGGCACGAGAAGATCCAGGGCGCGATCGACGATGCCCTCTCCGCGCGCGATGAGGCGAAAGGGCTGCTCTCGCAGCAGGAGGCCGCGCTGGAAGCGGCCCGCAGCGAGGCGCGTGAGATGCTCGAGAACGCCCGGAAGCATGCCGACGGTCTCCGGAAGGAGATTCTGGAGGAGGCGAGGGCGCAGCAGGCGCAGATGCTCGATGACGCGAGGCGCGAGATCGGACAGGAACGGGACCGGCTGCGCGAGGAGATCCGGCGGGATGCGGTGGATCTCGCCCTGGCCGCGTCCGAACGCCTGATCCGGGCGCGGCTGGACGCCGAGGAGAACCGGCGTCTCGTGCACGACTTCGTGTCGGACATCTAGTGTCATGACCCGAGGACCGGTGAGGGAGCGATGAGCGCCTCGGCGGTGGCCCGCAATTACGCGGCGACCCTGTTCGAACTCGCGGCGCGGGACGGGAGCGAGGCGGAATACGGGCGCCTGATCGAGGAGATCGGCGACCTGTACACGAACGTCCCCGACTTTCAGCGTTTTCTGGAAGTGCCCGCCGTGTCGCTGTTCGAGAAGAAGGAGGCGCTCCAGGCGGCTCTTTCCGGAAGGGCGCCGGAGCTCTTCGTCCGCTTCCTGCTCGTCATCCTGGATCGCCATCGGCAGCGGGCCCTCCCGGGGATCGCCCGCGCCTACCGCGATCTTCTGGACGAGAGGGCGGGCCGGGTCCGTGCCACGGTGACGCTGCCCTTCGAAGCCGATGACGGCGTCCGGGACGAGGTGGTCTCGGCGCTGGAGCGGCGCTTCGAGCGGGAAGTCGTCCCCGAGTTCCACGAGGATCCGAGGATTCTGGGCGGCGTGATCATCCGCGTCGGCGACGAGTTGCTCGACGCCTCGCTGCGGCGGCAACTCGAGCAGATGCGGCGCGAACTGTACTGAGACGGTCTTGTACCGAGACGGTCGGTACCGAGAATAGAGAAGAGAAGAAGATGACAGTTTCCGATAGCACTCTTCGAGCGAGCGAGATCAAGAAGGCCCTGCTCGAGCAGATCGACCGCTACGAGGAGGAACTCCGCGTCGAGGAGGTGGGCGAGGTTCTCGAGGTGAAGGACGGCGTGGCCCGCATCTGGGGTCTCTCGACGTGCGTCGCCAACGAGATGCTCGAGATCACGTCCCGCGACAGCGGGGTCTCGGTGATCGGTCTCGCCTCCAACCTGGAGGAAGACAACATCGGCGCCGTGATCCTCGGCGACTACCTGGCCCTGAAGGAGGGCGATCCCGTGCGCCGCACCGGCCGCGTCCTCTCCGTGCCCGCCGGCCCGGACATTCTCGGCCGCGTCGTGGACACGCTGGGCGAGCCGCGCGACGGCCGCGGGCCGATCGAGACGGTGACCTACATGAAGGTCGACCGGAAGGCCCCCGGCATCGTGTACCGGCAGCCGGTGAACGAGCCGCTGCAGACCGGCCTCAAGGCGATCGACTCGATGATCCCGATCGGCCGCGGCCAGCGCGAACTGATCATCGGAGACCGCGGCACGGGCAAGACGGCGGTGGCGATCGACGCCATCATCAACCAGAAGGGCGAGGACGTCATCTGCGTCTACTGCGCGATCGGGCAGAAGGGCTCGACGGTCGCCGGGATCGTCGAGCGGCTGCGTGAGGAGGGCGCGCTCGACTATACGGTCGTGGTCGCCGCGAACGCCGCCGACCCCGCGCCGATGCAGTTCATGGCCCCCTACGCCGCCTGCGCGATCGGCGAGTACTTCATGTACGAGGAGGGGAAGGCGGTCCTCGTCATCTACGACGACCTCACGAAGCAGGCCGACGCCTACCGCGAGGCCTCGCTCATCCTGCGGCGTCCGCCGGGGCGCGAGGCGTATCCCGGGGACGTCTTCTATCTGCACAGCCGCCTGCTCGAGCGGGCGGCGAAGATCAGCAACGATGCGGACGCCATCGCCGGCCACCCGGACATCAAGAAGCCGGGCGGTTCGCTGACCGCGCTCCCCATCATCCAGACGGCGGCGGGTGACGTGTCGGCCTACATCCCGACGAACGTGATCTCGATCACCGACGGCCAGATCTTCCTCGAGACCGATCTCTTCTACTCGGGCGTGCGCCCGGCGGTGAACGTGGGGATCTCGGTCTCGCGCGTGGGCGGAAACGCGCAGATCAAGGCCATGAAGAAGGTCGCCGGACGGCTGCGGCTGGACCTGGCGCAGTTCCGCGAGATCGAAGCCTTCGCCCAGTTCGGCACGGAACTGGACGCCGCGACTCAGCGCCAGCTGGACCGGGGCCGGCGCACGGTCGAGATCCTGAAGCAGGGGCAGTACGAACCGATGCCGGTCGAGGAGCAGGTGATGGTGATCTTCGCGGCCACGCAGGGACACCTCGACGAGCTCGACGTGTCGCGCATCCGCGGCTGGGAGGTCGGTTTCCTCGACTACATGAGCACGAACCATCCGGAGGTCGGTCAAGCGATCCGGGATGAGAGGGTGATGTCGGACGAGACCGAAGCCGCGCTCCGCGAGGCCATCGACTCCTATTCCGACACCTTCGTCCACGACGGCGCCTCCCGAGGGGACGCTGCGGACGCCGCGGCATGAGCAAGTCGAGGGACATCTATCGGCGGATGAAATCCGTCGATAGCACGAAGAAGATCACGCGCACCATGGAGATGGTCGCGACCGCCAAGCTCGCGCAGGCGCAGGGGCGGGTGATCCGTGCGCGTCCCTACTCGGCGCAGCTCATGGACATGATCGCCCGGCTCGCCACGCCGGACCTGGCGGAGTCCCAGCCCCTGCTGCGCCAGCCCGCCCGCATCGAGCGGGCCGCGCTCGTCCTCCTGACGAGCAATCGGGGACTGTGCGGCGCCTTCAACACGAATCTCATCCGCACTGCGCAGGCGCAGCTCCGCGAACTGGAGGAAGCGGGGGCCGAGGTGGAGTTCCACGTCTACGGGAACAAGGGGATCTCGTACTTCCGCTTCCGAGGCGTCGGGATGACGCAGACCCGTAACGATCTCGGGGACCCGCCGGCGGTGGACGATGCGCGGAGCCTGATCGACGACCTGGCCGCGCGCTTCGTGGCGGGCGAACTGGACGCCGTACGGCTCGTGTTCGCGGAGTTCCGGAACATGGTGAGCACGCCGCCCGCCGTCCGGCAGATCCTGCCGGTCGGGGTGGGCGAGGCACGAAAGGGTCCGCAGCCCTTCTACATCCTCGACCCCTCGGAGGAAGGGATCCTCGACCATCTCCTGCCGCTCTACATCACGAACTCGACGTACAGCGCGCTGCTGGAGACGGCGGCGGCGGAGCAGGCGGCCCGCCGCACGGCGATGAAGTCGGCGACGGACAACGCGAACGAGTTCCTCGACAACCTGCGGCGGACGTACAACCGTGCCCGGCAGGCCGAGATCACGAATCAGATTGCGGAAATCATCGGCGGCGCGGACGCGCTGGACGGATAGCAAACACGGGGCGGCGACGCCGCTCACGAACCAATAGCCATGAGGCTCAGACATGTCTGAAGGATCGACGGAACGAGGCGTCGGCAAGGTCGTGCAGGTCATCGGACCCACGATCGACGCCGAGTTCGAGCCGGAACATCTGCCGGAGATCTACAACGCGCTCTCCCTCTCCTGGGAGGACGATGACGGAACCGTGCACGATCTCGTCTGCGAGGTGGCGCAGCACATCGGGCGCAACCAGGTGCGCGCCGTCGCCATGGACGCGACGGACGGCGTGACCCGCGGCATGGAGGTCGTGGACACGGGGCAGCCGATCTCGGCGCCCGTAGGCGAGGCGTCGCTGGGCCGCATCCTCAACGTTCTCGGCGAGCCCGTGGACGAACTGGGGCCGGTCGAGGCGACCGAACGCTGGCCCATCCACCGGAAGTCTCCCGCCCTCCAGAACCTAGAGCCCAAGACGGAGATCTTCGTCACCGGGATCAAGGTCGTCGACCTCATCGCCCCGTACGTGAAGGGCGGCAAGACGGGTCTCTTCGGCGGGGCCGGCGTCGGCAAGACCGTCATCATCATGGAGCTCATCAACAACATCGCCCAGGAGCACGGCGGCCGTTCCGTCTTCTGCGGCGTCGGAGAGCGGACCCGTGAGGGGAACGACCTCTGGCTCGAGATGAAGGAGTCCGGTGTCATCGACTCGACGGCGCTCATCTACGGACAGATGAACGAGCCGCCGGGCGCGCGCCTCCGGGTCGGCCTGACCGGCCTGACCGTGGCGGAGTATTTCCGCGATGTCGAGGGTCTCGACGTCCTTCTCTTCATCGACAACATCTTCCGCTTCAGCCAGGCGGGGTCCGAGGTATCCGCCCTGCTCGGCCGCATGCCGAGCGCGGTGGGTTATCAGCCGACGCTCGCGACGGAGATGGGCAACCTCCAGGAGCGCATCACCTCGACGACCCGGGGGTCGATCACGTCGGTCCAGGCGATCTACGTCCCCGCCGACGACCTCACCGATCCGGCGCCGGCGGCAGCCTTCACGCACCTCGATTCGCAGACCGTCCTTTCGCGACAGATCGCCGAACTCGGCATCTACCCGGCGGTCGACCCGCTGGACTCGAGCAGCCGCATCCTCAGCGAGCAGTTCCTCGGCGAGCACCACTACCGCGTGGCCACCGCCGTCCAGCGCACCCTGCAGCGCTACAAGGATCTGCAGGACATCATCGCGATCCTCGGGATGGACGAACTCTCCGAGGAAGACAAGGTCATCGTGAACCGCGCGCGGCGGATCCAGAAGTTCCTCTCGCAGCCCTTCCATGTGGCCGAACAGTTCACCGGCATCCCGGGCCGCTACGTGCCGCTCGAGACGACGATCGAATCGTTCGAGCGCGTCGTGGAAGGCGAGTTCGATCACCTGCCCGAGCAGGCGTTCTACATGGTCGGCGGGATCGAGGAAGCGATCGAACAGGCGAAGAGGCTGGAGGCCGAAGCCGCATGACGGCGACCGGAGTCCCGGGTGGGCGGCGCCTCGACGTGACGGTGATCTCGCCGTCCGCCGCCGCCTTCTCCGGTCCGGCGACGTCGATCGTCGCCCCCGCGCACGACGGGGAGCTGGGGATCCTGTACGGGCACGCCCCGATGGTCGTGCTCCTCGGAGAGGGTCTGCTTCGCATTCGCACGGACGATGGTCCCCGTCATTTTCGGGTCGCTCGGGGCTTTCTGCAGGTGCTCGACAACACGGTCGCGGTCCTCGCCGAAGAGGTGGAAGCGGCGACCGAGAGCTGAGCCCCTTCCCGGGTTTTCCGGGTGCTTGACGAGCCCCTGGCTCGACCCTATGTTCTCCGTCTTCCCCGCGCGCGCCTTAGGGCGTTCTGCGGGGGTCCGCTTTTTTGACAATCTGGTAGCGAGCGAGAGTGCTGGGCGCCGAGTGCGTCTGAGGTGCTTGATGCCGTCAACGAAGATGGATCAAGCGAGTAAGGGCACAGGGTGGATGTCTAGGTACGGACTGGCGATGAAGGACGTGGCAAGCTGCGATAAGCCAGGGGGAGCTGCAAGCAGGCTTTGATCCCTGGATTTCCGAATGGGGAAACCCGGCCGGGGTGATGCCCGGTCATCCCTACGCTGAATACATAGGCGTTGGGAAGCGAACCGAGGGAACTGAAACATCTAAGTACCTCGAGGAAGAGAAAACAACCGTGATTCCCTCAGTAGCGGCGAGCGAACGGGGAAGAGCCCAAACCATGGAGGTGTCAAGGCGGCAGCCGTTGCTTCCATGGTGTTGCAGGGTGGTTCGTGAGAGTCTGCCGGCTCTCGGAGTATCGCGCGGCGGCGAGTCAAATCCGTCTGGAAAGTCAAGCCATAGAGGGTGACAGCCCCGTACGCGAAGTCGACGTTGCGATCTCGGAATCATTCCTGAGTAGGTCGGGACACGTGAAATCCCGATTGAATCCGGCAGGACCACCTGCCAAGGCTAAATACACGTCCGTGACCGATAGTGAACGAGTACCGTGAGGGAAAGATGAAAAGTACGCCGGGAGGCGGGTGAAACAGATCCTGAAACCGTGTGCCTACAAGCGGTGGGAGCTCGACTCTCTCTTCGTGAGAGAAATCGGGTGACCGCGTGCCTTTTGCATTATGATCCGGCGAGTTGTTCCTCAGTAGCGAGGTTAAGCCGTTCAGCGGCGGAGCCGAAGCGAAAGCGAGTCTTAACTGGGCGTAAAGTTGCTGGGGACAGACCCGAAACCAGAGTGATCTATCCATGGCCAGGTTGAAGCGAGGGTAATGCTTCGTGGAGGACCGAACCGTTGTGGGTTGAAAACTGCTCGGATGAGCTGTGGATAGGGGTGAAAGGCCAATCAAACCTGGAGATAGCTGGTTCTCCCCGAAAGATATTTAGGTATCGCCTCTGAGTGTAGACTGCGGGAGGTAGAGCACTGGAAGGGCTAGGGCCCTAAACCGGGTACCAACCCCTACTAAACTCCGAATGCCCGTTAGTTGGTCTCAGGGAGGAAGTGCACGTGCGATAATGTTCGTGCGCGAGAGGGAAAGAGCCCAGACCTTCAGCTAAGGTCCCCAAGTGCTAGCTAAGTGACAAAGGTGGTGGATTTGCGGAGACAACTGGGAGGTTGGCTTAGAAGCAGCCATCCTTGAAAGAGTGCGTAATAGCTCACCAGTCAAGCGGGTCTGCGCCGATAATGGTCGGGACTTAAGTTAGCCACCGAAGCTAAGGCTGCGCGCATCTGCGCGTGGGGTAGGGGAGCGTTGCCTGAGCAGTGAAGCGGGGCCGGAAGGCTACCCGTGGAGCGCAGGCAAGTGAGAATGCCGGAATGAGTACGCGATAAACAAGGTGAGAACCCTTGTCGCCGTAAGCCCAAGGTTTCCTGAGCCATGCCAATCAGCTCAGGGTTAGTCGGCCCCTAAGGTGAGGCCGAAAGGCGTAACCGATGGAAAACGGGTCAACATTCCCGTACCACACGGTACTGCGCTTGAGTTCGCGGAGGGACGCAGAGGTGAAAGGTCCGTCGTTTCAATGGACATGAACGATGTAAGGAGGTAGGCGTTTCCGGGTAGGCAAATCCGCCTGGTGAAGCCGAGATCCGATGCCGAAGAAGTCTTCGGACTTCGCTAAGGGACCGTAATCGTACTGCCAAGAAAAGCTTCGTGAACGAGGAGTACGTGTGACCGTACCGCAAACCGACACAGGTGGGCGAGGCGAGTAGCCTCAGGCGCTCGAGTGAGTCTTGGTTAAGGAACTCGGCAAAATGTCCCCGTAACTTCGGGAGAAGGGGAGCCGGTGGTAGGTGACCCTGCCTTGCGCAGGAGAGCCGAACCCGGCCGCAGAGAATCGGCCCAAGCGACTGTTTAGTAAAAACATAGGTGTCTGCAAAGTCGTCAAGACGACGTATAGGCACTGACGCCTGCCCGGTGCCGGAAG
>LXNI01000268.1_pt1 | contig 66359 bp, 52 predicted proteins | sample 809091 | NCBI WGS metagenome assembly LXNI01 (sample SAMN04870527, study PRJNA318959) | sponge metagenome | biome: 01000161; feature: marine sponge reef; material: water | host: Sarcotragus foetidus | place: Greece: Milos, Mediterranean Sea | collected 2013-05-29 | depth 5-7 m
TCAACGAACGAATCCAGAGCCGGCAGCGTCGCCATGACCGGCACACTGCCACATCGAGAACGGAATGGCCAGCCCTGACTTCAGCTCAACCTGCTCGACGGGCGGACAATAAATTCGCCCTGCTTGCCGCAGTTCAAGAACCCGGGAGAAGGGCGCCGCTCTGCCATTGCGTGATATACGGAGCGGACAAGGCGCCGCGCGGGGGAGCAGGAGGGGCGATGAAGACTGCCATGCGCGACAAGCAGTGGGCGGAGAAATACCCCGAGCTGGGTACGGAGCCGCTGCCGACCGAGTCCTACGTTTCCGAGGACTACTTCGAGCGCGAGCGCGATCTGATCTTCCGCAGATCCTGGATCAATGTCGGCCGCGTTGACGAGGTTCCCGGTGCCGGCGATTACTTCGTGCGCGACATCGCCATCTGCAAGGCTTCGGTGCTGGTCATCCGGGGTTCCGACGGCGTCGTGCGGGCCTTCCACAATGTCTGCTCCCACCGCGGCAACACGCTGGTACTGGACGAACGGGGCTCGTGTCCCGGCAGCGTCTACTGTCACTTCCACAACTGGGTCTACAGCGACACGGGCGAACTGATCCGAGTGCCCGACGAGGAGAACTTCTTCGATCTCGACAAGCGCGAGCACTGCTTGACGCCGGTGAACACGGACATTTGGGAGGGCTTCGTCTTCGTCCACCTGGCCCCGAAACCGGCGGAGACGCTGCGCGACTATCTCGGCGGTGTCGCCACTCAGCTCGACGGCTGTCCGTTCCACGAGATGCCGCTGACGCAGACCTACCGCGTGGAGGAGCACGCCAATTGGAAGATCGGGCTCGACGCGCAGAACGAGCTCTATCACTTCCCGTTCCAGCATCGCCGGGTCCTGGGCGACGCCCTCGTGACGAACGACAGGAAGCAGTGCCGCTACCAGGATCTCACGCTCTACGACAAGCACAGCGTCTGGTCGTGCGAATTCCAGCGGGGCCAGGAGCCGACCGCGCTCGCGACCACGCTCTTCAAGTTCGATGGCATCCTGCGCTCATTCTCCATCCCGCAAATGATCGGCGAGATGGATTTCTTCACGGTGTTCCCGAACTTCGTGATCCTGCTGTACCAGCTCGGAACGACGACGAGCTACCTGACTTATCAATTCTGGCCGCTCTCCGTGGACCGGACGATCTGGGAGGTCAGCATCTATTTCAGGGAGCCGCTGACCGTGCGCGAGCGGCTGCGGCAGGAATATTTCAAGTGCACGTACAGGGACACGCTGCAGGAGGATACGGCCATGCACGAGACCCTGCAGGCGGGCCTCGCGTCGCGCGCGAAGTCGCACGTCATTCTGCAGGACAACGAGCTGGCGATCCGCCACTTCCACCGCGTGCTGGAGAGCCGTCTCGACGCTGGCCGGAACGCCTGAGCCGGTTGGGCGAGACGGAAGCGACCCACGCGATGGCCGAGCCCGTGCTGCCCGATGGGTTCCAGGATCTCGCTCCCTGGCTCGACTGGGCGCTGGAGCCGGAGCGCGCGCGCACCGAGAGGCGGGAGGCGGCCTCGATGGCGGAAATTCGCGCCTTCTACGACGCCGTCCTGCCGCGCATCGAAGAGGCGATCCGCTACCTGGAGGACTTCCGCGACCACGACATGCCGGCGCCCCAGCGCCGCCTCTACCTCATCTCGCTCTCGCTGGTGGAGGTCGCCAATCTGGTGGAGCTCTACAAGCGCCGCGAGGCCGTCGAGGCCTGCGATCCGCTGCGCTACGAGCCGCTGCTCTGAGCGATTCGGCCGCAGGCAGCAAACGGCCTCTCGCCGTCTTCAGGAGCGACAACTTATCCCGCAGGGCCGTCCGTCATCGGCTCCGTTTTCTTCGCCCTACACTGGCGGCTTTCAACGAGGGTTGCTCGGGGAGCAGTGCCTCGTGCCAGCCGCAGAAGGACATACGGTCTTGCGACGGGTACCGCACGGCTGAGGGCATCCACGAGAAAGACACGAAGTAAAGTCATCTCTGCCCTCGGTCTCGTCCCGGTTTTCGTGGCGGAGAGGATTCGACCCGCGCGCCGGTTGTCCGACTCCCGCTTATGCCCTTGAAACCTGCGGGCGCAGCGAGTACAAGAGCGCGCGCCCGGCGCCCCCTCTTTCACCGAGAAACGACGAGAAACGCGAGACGCTTATGTCCAAGCTCAAGTCCAAGAGCAGCGCCAAGAAGCGGTTCTCCGCCACGGGGCGCGGCAAGCTCCGCCGGCGCACAGCCTTTCACCGGCACAACCTGACCAAGCGCGCGAAGAAGGTGAAGCGCAACCAGCGCGGACCGAAGACGTTGTCTGCGTCGGATGCGGCGATCGTGCGGCCGTTCCTGCCTTATATCTAAGCGCGGCGGAGGACTCCTCAGATGGCACGGATCAAGCGGGGTGTGACCACCCACGCCCGGCACAAGAAGGTGCTGAAGATGGCGCGCGGCTATCGCGGCCGCGGCCACTCCAGCTACCGCGTGGCCCTCGCCCGGGTCGAGAAGGCGCTGCAGTACGCCTATCGCGACCGGCGCACGCGCAAGCGCCGCTTCCGCGCGCTCTGGATCCAGCGGATCAACGCCGCCGCCCGCGAGCACGGGCTTACCTATTCGCAGCTCATGCACGGTCTCGCGCTCGCCAGGATCGACATCGACCGCAAGGTGCTGGCCGACCTCGCCGTGCGCGAGCCGGCGGCGTTCGCGGCCGTCGTGGAGCAGGCGCGGAGCGCGCACGGCGCGACCGGCTGATCGGCCGCCGCCCCCGCCGGGGGTGAGGACGGCCGACGGAGAGCGTTCCTTGGAAGACCTCCCCGCCCTGGAAGAGCGCATGCTGGCCGGGATCGAGACGGCCGGCGACCTGCCCGAGCTGGAGCAGGCCCGCGTCGCGGCGCTCGGCAAGAAGTCGCCGCTCACGCAAGCGATGAAGGGCCTGGGCGGGCTGGATATCGACGCCCGCAAGGAGGCCGGCGCGCGCCTCAACCAGATCAAGCGCAGGCTCGCCGATGCCGTCGACGCGCGGCGTGCGGCGCTGGAACGCGACGCCCTGGACCAGCGCCTTGCGACCGAGCGGGTGGACGTCACGCTGCCCCCCCGCCCGCAGGCGAACGGCACCGTTCATCCCATCAGCCAGGTGCTGGACGAGCTGATCGCGATCCTCGCCGACATGGGCTTCCGCGTCGTCGAAGGGCCGGACATCGAGGACGACTTCCACAATTTCACGGCGCTCAACATCCCGCCGGAGCACCCGGCGCGCCAGATGCACGACACCTTCTACTTCGGCGCCGACGAGGCGGGCGAGCGCATGCTGCTCCGCACCCATACCTCGCCGGTGCAGATCCGCACGATGCAGGCCGAGCCGCCGCCGCATCGCATCATCGCGCCGGGCCGCACCTATCGCTGCGACTACGACATGACGCACACGCCCATGTTCCACCAGATCGAGGGACTGGTGATCGACGAGAGCACCCACATGGGCCATCTCAAGGGCTGCCTCATCGATCTCGCGCGGGCCTTCTTCGAGGTGGAAGACCTGCCGGTACGCTTCCGCCCGAGCTACTTCCCCTTCACCGAGCCGTCAGCCGAGATGGACATCGGCTGCTCGCGCGAAGGCGGGGGCCTGCGCATCGGCCACGGCGCCGACTGGATGGAGATCCTGGGCTGCGGCATGGTGCACCCGAAGGTGCTGGAGATCGTGGGCCTCGATCCCGCGCGCTACCAGGGCTTCGCCTTTGGCCTCGGCGTCGAGCGCCCGGCCATGCTCAAGTACGGCATCCCGGATCTCCGCAGCTTCTTCGACGCCGACCTGCGCTGGCTGCGCCACTACGGCTTCGCGCCCTTCGACGTGCCGAGCCTGGCTGCGGGGCTGAGCGCGTGAAGTTCACCCTCTCCTGGCTGAAGACGCACCTGGAGACGGATGCGTCGGTCGATGACATCGCGGCCAAGCTCACCGCAGTCGGCCTCGAGGTGGAGGGAGTGCGCCGCCCCGGCGACGAGCTCGCGCCCTTCACCGTGGCCCACGTGATCGAGGCGCGGCAGCACCCGGACGCCGACAAGCTGAGGCTCTGCGTGGTCGACACGGGCACGGCGCAGGTGGAGGTGGTCTGCGGCGCGCCCAACGCGCGCACCGGCATGAAAGGCGTCTTCGCGCCGCCCGGCACGACCATCCCCGGCACCGGCGTGGTTCTCAAGAAGGCCAAGATCCGGGGCGTCGAGAGCTGCGGCATGCTCTGCTCCGAGCGCGAGATGGGGCTGAGCGACGAGCACGAGGGGATCATCGAGCTGGCCGCAGACGCGCTCGTCGGCGCGCCCTTCGCCGAGATCATGGGCCTGGACGACCCGCTCTTCGACATCGCGATCACGCCCAACCGCGGCGATTGCCTCGGCGTCCACGGCATCGCCCGCGACCTCGCGGCCGCCGGCCTGGGCCGGCTCAAGACCGCCGAGATCGAGCCGGTCGCCAGCGCCTTCAAGAGCCCCATCGACGTGATCCTCGATTTTTCGGGCGACGGGCCGAGCCCGTGTCCGCTCTTCCTCGGCCGCTACGTGCGGGGCGTGAAGAACTGCGAGAGCCCCCGCTGGCTCAAGGAGAGGCTCACCTCCATCGGGCTGCGCCCGATCTCCGCGCTGGTCGACCTCACCAACTTCCTGACCATCGACCGCAACCGGCCCGTGCACGTCTTCGACGCCGGCAAGGTGAAGGGCGACATCTGGCTCCGGCTCGGCCAGGGTGGCGCCGCGTTCGACGCGCTCAACGGCAAGGAGTACGTGCTGGGCGACGCGATGACCGCCATCGGCGACGAGAGCGGCGTCATCAGCCTCGCCGGCGTGATGGGGGGCGAGCCCACGGGATGCACGATGGAGACGACGGACGTCTTCATCGAGATCGCGCTGTTCGACCCCGTCCGCACGGCAGCGACCGGGCGCACGTTCAACCTGGAGAGCGACGCCCGCTACCGCTTCGAGCGGGGCGTCGATCCCGCGTTCGCGGGACCCGGCTTGGAGTTGATGACGCGGCTCGTGATCGAGCTTTGCGGCGGCGAGGCGAGCGAGGTCGTGGTCGCCGGCGCCCTGCCCGCGTGGCGGCGCGAGATCGCGTTCCGCCCCTCCCGTGTGAAGGCGCTCGGCGGCGTGGACTTCGCGCGCCCGGAATCCCTCGGCATCCTCTCGAGCCTGGGCTTCGTCTGCGAGGAGCAGGACGAAGACCGGGTGGCGGTGCGGCCTCCGCCCTGGCGCGGCGACATCCTCGGCGAAGCGGATCTTGTCGAAGAGGTGCTGCGGATCGCGGGCTTCGACCGGATCCCTTCCGTCTCCCTCACGCCCACCGCAGCCGAGAGGGCGCGGCCCGCGCTCACGCCCACACGCCGCCGGCTCGGCGCCGTGCGCCGCTCGCTCACCGCGCGCGGCATGTTCGAGGCCGTGACCTGGTCGTTCGTGCCCAGCCGGCACGCGGCGCTCTTCGGCGGCGGCGCGGACGAGCTGGTGCTCGCGAACCCGATCAATGCCGAGCTCGACGCCATGCGCCCCTCGATCCTGCCCAACCTGATCGAGGCCTGCCGGCGCAACGGGGACCGCGGCCTCGGCGACGTTGCGCTCTTCGAGACCGGCCCCGTCTATGGCGGCACCGGCCCTGAGGATCAGCGCTCCCACGTTGCGGGCGTGCGCGCTGCCGAGGCGGTGCCGCGCAACTGGCACGGGGCCGGGCGGCCGGTCGACCCCTTCGATGCCAAGGCCGATGCGCTCGCTGCGCTCGACGCGGCCGGCGTCTCGCTCGCCAGCCTCCAGACCAGGGCGGAGGGGCCGGCGTGGTACCACCCCGGCCGGGTCGGCACGCTCGGGCTCGGCCCCAACGCGCTGGCCCATTTCGGCGAGCTGCATCCCGGCGTGCTCGCCGAGCTCGGGGCCGAGGGGCCGATGGTGGGCTTCGAGGTGATGGTGGACGCGCTCCCCAAGCCCAAGGCGAAGGCCACGCGCGCTAGGCCGCCCCTCGCCGCCTCCGACTATCCGGCGGCCGAGCGCGACTTCGCCTTCATCCTCGACAGCGGGGTCCCCGCGGCGGACGTCGAGCGCGCCGCCCGCAACGCCGAGAAGGCGCTCATCAAGGGGGTCACGGTGTTCGACGTCTACGCCGGCCCCGGCATCGAGGCGGACAAGAAGTCGCTTGCGATCACCGTTCGCCTGGAGGCCCGGGACCGCACGTTGACCGACCCGGAAATCGACGCGACGGCCGCGAAGATCGTCGCCAACGTGGCGAAGATCACCGGCGGCGTGCTGCGCGGCTAGCCCGCGCCGGCCAACGCGTGGAGCTGCGGCCATGAGCGACCTCGCGCGCATCCGCAACGTCGCGATCATCGCCCACATCGACCACGGCAAGTCCACGCTTGCCGACCGGCTGATCGAGCGCTGCGGCGGCCTGCAGAAGCGCGAGATGACCAGCCAGGTGCTCGATTCGATGGAGCTCGAGCGCGAGCGCGGCATCACCATCAAGGCGCAGACGGTGCGCCTCGCCCATCGCGGCGCCGACGGCGCGGAGCACGTGGTCAACCTGGTGGACACGCCCGGCCACGTGGATTTCTCCTACGAGGTGAGCCGTTCCCTTGCGGCATGCGAAGGCTCGCTGCTGGTGGTCGACGCCACGCAAGGCGTCGAGGCGCAGACGCTCGCCAACGCCTACCAGGCGGTGGACCACGACCACGAGATCGTCCCGGTGCTCAACAAGATGGACCTCGCGTCCGCCGAGCCGGAGCGGGTGAAGCAGCAGATCGAGGACGTGATCGGCATCGATGCGTCCGGCGCCGTGGAGGTCTCCGCCAAGACCGGGCTCGGCATCGAGGCGGTGCTGGACGCGCTGATCGCCCGCCTGCCCGCGCCCGAGGGCGACGCCGACGCGCCGCTCACGGCGCTGCTGGTGGACAGCTGGTACGACCCCTATCTCGGCGTGGTGATCCTGGTGCGCGTCCTGCACGGCCGGCTCACGGCGCGCATGAAGATCCGCATGATGGCGTCCGGCGCGGAGCACGACGTCGAGCGCGTCGGCGTGTTCACGCCGAAGAAGACGCTGGTGGACAGCCTCGGTCCCGGCGAGATCGGCTTCATCACCGCCGCCATCAAGGACGTGGGCGACTGCGACGTGGGCGATACCATCACCGCGGTCCGGCGGCCCGCGGCGGCGGCGCTGCCCGGATTCCGGCCGAGCGTGCCGGTGGTCTTCTGCGGGCTCTTCCCGGTCGATTCCAACGAGTACGAGCGGCTGCGGGAAAGCCTCGCCAAGCTCCGCCTCAACGATTCGAGCTTCCACCACGACGCGGAGAGCTCGCCCGCGCTGGGCTTCGGCTTCCGCTGCGGCTTCCTCGGCCTGTTGCACCTGGAGATCGTGCAGGAGCGGCTGGAGCGCGAGTTCGGCCTCGACCTCGTGGCGACGGCGCCGAGCGTGGTCTACCGCGTGACGCTCACCGACGGCCACGAACTCTCGCTCCACAATCCGGCGGACATGCCGGACCCGACCCGGATCAAGCGCATCGACGAGCCCTGGATCCACGCGACCATCCTGGTGCCCGACGAGCACCTCGGCGGCGTGCTCGCGCTCTGCGAGGAGAAGCGCGGCATCCAGCAGGAGCTCACCTACGCCGGCAACCGGGCGATGGTCATCTACCGGCTGCCGCTCAACGAGGTCGTCTTCGACTTCTACGACCGGCTGAAGTCGGTCTCGCGCGGCTACGCGAGCTTCGACTACCGGCTCGAGGACTACCTGGAGAGCGACCTGGTCAAGCTCGCCATCAAGATCAACGGCGAGCCCGTGGACGCGCTGGCCCTCATCGCCCACCGGAGCCAGGCGGAATGGCGCGGCCGCGCGCTCTGCGTCCGCCTCAAGGAGCTGATCCCGCGCCAGCTCTTCAAGATCGCGATCCAGGCCGCGATCGGCGGCAAGGTCATCGCGCGCGAGACCGTGAGCCCGCTGCGCAAGGACGTGCTGGCGAAGTGCTATGGCGGCGACGTGACGCGCAAGCGCAAGCTTCTCGAGAAGCAGAAGAAGGGCAAGAAGCGCATGCGCCAGATCGGCAACGTCGAGATCCCGCAGGAGGCGTTTCTCGCCGCCCTCAAGATGGGGGAGAATTAGATCGTTTCCGCATTGGGCGGAAACGATCTAGGAGTTTATCGCTCACGGCAGCCGGCCTCCGGCCGGCGCCGTCGCGCGGGACGCGCGCAAAGCGCACGATGCGAGGGCGCCGCATTCGCGGCGGGCCGCTGTCGCGGCCTGTCGCGCGTCCATCAAGGACGAACGCGCTCCGGGACGGACGTTCGGACGGGATTGCAGCCCGGGGCGAGGCCGCCTCATGACCAGATCTTGCGTTGCCGGCGCCGGGCAAGCAGGAGCAGCAGCGCCGCCGGGACGAGCGGAATCGCCCAGGCCGGCCCGCGCAGCACCGGCAGCACCACGTCTGACCAGAGCCAGGGGGCGATCTTCTTCTCGATCAGGGCCTGGAAGCCGACGAGGCTGTTCCCGTCGAACATGAACCAGAGCTCGCCGCCCGAGATCAGGCGGTAGCCGCCGCCCACGGCCTTGTAGACCTCGTGGCCGAACACGACGAGGAACACGAGAAGGAGCACGACCCCGAGGAGGCGAACGATCACCATATAACCTCTCCTTTCGACCAATATGGTGTCTCGCGTATTGCAGCGCCAGACGTTGTTGCTATTGTTCCGCCGCCCCGGAGGGATGGCCGAGTGGTTTAAGGCGCACGCCTGGAAAGCGTGTTCACCGAAAGGTGTCCGGGGTTCGAATCCCCGTCCCTCCGCCACCTGTTCTCCATAACCAATTGATTATACCAAATCCGTCGGTTGCGGGCTGGAGGCGGCCGGTTTTCGGGGTCGATTTCAGCCCGCGAACACGGGCCGAGGCGGCGGAAGCCAGGGCTGACGGCCGGGCTCGCGGCCATGCAGGTATGTCTTCAGCGCTTCCACCAGAATATGTTGCCTTCGGCCCATCACCTTCTTGCCCGTGTCAAACCCGCGCGGACCGCCGCTTTCCGTGGTTCTCACCGATTGGTTGTCGATCACGCCTGCCGTCGCGCCGGCGGCACGGCCCTGGGCCCTGCGCGCGTGCGCCAGAAGCGCGCGGTTGGCTTCGTGCCACGTCCCGTCGTCCCGCCACTTGTAGAAAAAGCACTGGACCGTGCCGCGTGGCGGGAACTCGCCGAGCAGCATGCGCCATTGGCAGCCGCTTTGGGCCATGTACAGGATCGCGCTCATCACTTCCCGCAGATCCGTCTTGCGCGGGCGGCCCAGCGATGACGGCGGCGCCAGCACCGCTTTCAGCGCCGCCCACTCCGCATCCGTCAGATCGCTTTCGTAGCGAAGCCCGCTCCGCTCATACGTCTCGCGAGCGGCATCAGTCCACATCTTGTGGTTCGCCTTGCCGTGGAACACAAGAAATGAACCACAAGGAACTGATTCAACTCAATTCTTTTCCAGACAGGCTCTAAAGCGCGAGACCGACATCTGGTTCGAGATCACCACCCTCGTGATCCCCGGCGCGAACGATTCCGAGCGCGAGTGCGGCGCCTGCACCGTGTGCGGTACGCGGACCGCCGGCGTCTTCGACGGCCCGCCGGGCTACTGGGGCAGGAAGCGCCGCGCGGTGAGGTTGGGCTGAATCCAGACGCGGAACCGGAGGGGCTTGCCAGGGGACGGCTAATCCGGGTCCACTGCGTCGGGCTTTCCGCAACCGTGCAGGCCACGCCATGACGCTCACCGCCAACTGGTCCTATCCCACCGCCATCCGCTTCGGCGCAGGCCGCATCGCCGAGCTGCCGGCCGCCTGCGCCGACGCGGGCATCGAGAGGCCGCTCTTCGTGACCGACCGGGGCCTCGCTTCGCTGCCGATGACGCAGGCTGCGCTCGACGTGCTGGACGCGGGCGGGCTCGGCCGCGCGGTCTTCTCCGGGGTCGACGCCAACCCCACCGAGAAGAACCTCGATGCCGGCGTCGCCGCCTACCGCGCGGGCGATCATGACGGCGTCGTCGCCTTCGGCGGCGGGTCCGCGCTCGACCTCGGCAAGATGATCGCCTTCATGGCCGGCCAGACCCGCCCGGTCTGGGACTTCGAGGACGTGGGCGACTGGTGGACCCGGGCGGACGCGGACGCCATCGCGCCGACGGTCGCCGTCCCCACCACCGCCGGCACGGGGTCGGAGGTGGGCCGCGCCAGCGTCATCACCAACTCCGAGACCCATGTGAAGAAGATCATCTTCCACCCCAAGGTGCTGCCCGTGGTGGTGATCGCCGACCCGGAGCTCACCGTCGGCATGCCGAAGCCGATCACGGCTGGCACGGGGATGGATGCCTTCGCCCACTGCCTTGAGGCCTACTGCTCGCCCTTCTATCACCCGATGGGACAGGGCATCGCGCTGGAGGGGATGCGCCTCGTTCACGAGAACCTCTGCCGCGCCTACGCCGACGGCGGCGACCTCGAGGCGCGCGGCCACATGATGGCCGCAGCCTCCATGGGGGCCACGGCGTTCCAGAAGGGCCTTGGCGCGATCCATGCGCTGAGCCACCCGGTGGGCGCGGTGTTCGACACGCACCACGGCACCACCAACGCCTGCGTCATGCCCTACGTGCTCGACATGAACCGCCCTGCGGTGGAGGAGCGCCTCAGCCACGCCGCCGCCTATCTCGGTATCAAGGGCGGCTACGCGGCCTTCCACGAGCGCGTGCTGGAGCTGCGCGAGACCTTGGGTATCCCCAGGACGCTAAGCGCCATGGGAATCACCGCCGACCGCCTCGACGACCTCACCGCCATGGCCCTCGACGACCCCACCGCCGGCGGCAACCCGGTCCCCATGACGGCAGACAACACGAGAGCGCTTCTGGAGGCGTGTTTCTAGCGCGTCGATAATTCGTCGGGGCGCTGGCCCCGCAACCGCCCTGGACCTCGCACGCCTCCCGCCGCTACCGTGGCGGCGATGTCGGCAGCGCCGCGAGATAAGAACGCTCCACAAGGCGGCGGGCCGGAGACCGGCACGGGGGACGCCGGGCGCCTGCGCGGGCGCGCGCTCATCGTGCCGACGCTGCTGCTCCTCCTCGGCGGCATCTCGTACGGCGGCATCTTCTCGGCCAACAAGCTCGCGGCTGGGGTCTCCTTCCCGGTCTTCGCCTACACCTTCTGGATCGCGCTCTTCGCCGGCCTCGCCCTGCTGATCGTGGGCGCCTTCAGCGGCAACCTGCCGCCGGTGAGCCGCGCGCACCTTCTGCAATACCTCCGCCTCGCCCTGCTCGCGGTGATGCTGCCGGTGCTGGCGACCGCGATTGCCGCGCGCGAGTTGCCGGCCGGCGTTATCACCCTGGTGCTGACCTTGGTGCCGGGCCTCACCTATCTGATGTCCTTCGCCATGCGGCTGGAGCGCTTCGAGGCGCTGAGCCTCACTGGACTGGCGCTCGGCGCGAGCGGCGTGCTTCTGATCGTGCTGCCCGACCAGGCCCTGCCCGATGCCGGCGCATGGGTGTGGATGCTGGTGGCGCTGGTGGCGGCCGTCGCGGCCGCAGGCTCCAATGTCGTCGCCGCCGCCTACCGTCCGCCGCAGACGCATTCGCTGGCGCTCGCCTGCGGCATCCTGCTCGCCGCCGCCGTCGTCATGCTGCCGGTGATGCTGGTGGCTGACGGCCCCTACCTCTTCACTGACGCTGGCTGGCCGGGCATCGCCGGCATGGCCTGGGCCGCGGCGATTCACTGCGTCACCTTCTATTGCTTCCAGGAGGTGACGCGGCGCGCCGGCGCGGTCTTCTTCGCGCAGTTCAACTACCTGGTGGTGGCGGCCGGCATCTTCTGGGCGCTGATCATCTTCGACGAGACGCTCAGCATCTGGGTGTGGGGGGCGCTCGCCTGCATGGTGGTCGGCATCTGGCTGGTCAACACCGGCGCCCGGCGCCGCACGGTCAAGGCCACGCCATCGTGAGCGGCGCCAAGGCGGCGGTGCCTGCTACAATCGGCTGCCCATAGCGATCCTGGAGGCGAGCGGTGCGCGCAATCTTCTTCGACTGTCCTTCCTTCCTGGCCGACCTCTACGACGACGAGCTCCGGGCCATCGTCCCCGACCTGGCGATGACCATCGACGACGTGCCGGGGGACGACATCGCGGCCCACGTCGGCGACGCCGTCGGCGTCATCAACGACCACACCTACATGACGGAGGAAATCCTGGCCGCCTGCCGCGCGCTCAAGGTTATCGTCTTCATGGGCACGGGCGCGTCGAGCTACATCGACGTGGCGGCGGCGGAGCGGCTCGGCATCGAGGTGCGCACCATCAAGGGCTACGGCGACGTCACGGTCGCCGAGCACGCGTTGGCCCTGATGTTCGACTGCGGCCGCCAGACCGCGCGGATGGACCGCGCGCTCCGCAAGGGTTCCTGGCACACCCTGGATGGCGTCGAGTTCGCGGGCAAGACGCTCGGCGTGGTCGGCACCGGCGGGGTGGGACGCGAGATGGTGCGCCTTGGCACGGGCATCGGCATGAACGTCATCGCTTGGAACCGGAGCGGCGTGCCGTCCGACCTCGCCTGCACCGCGGTCGAGAGCCTCGATGCGCTGCTGAGCGAGGCCCACGTGGTCTCGCTCCATCTCGGCCTCAACGACGAGACCCGGGGCATGATCGACGCGCGCCGCCTCGCCCTGTTGCGGCCCGGCGCCATGCTCATCAACACGGCCCGCGGAGCGATCATCGACGAGGCGGCGCTGATCGAGGTGATGCGGGCCGGCAAGATCCGCGCTGCCGGCCTCGACGTCTTCGCCGACGAGCCCATCGACGGGAGCCATCCGCTGGCGGCGCTGGAGAACGTGACGATCACGCCGCACGCCGCCTTCATGACCGCCGAGGCCTCCTACCGCCTGCTGCGGATGGCGCTGGAGCTGATGCGGGATGCGCTGGAGGGCCTGGGCCTGCCCGCGCCCGGCGACGGCGCAGGCGGCGGCGCATGAGCGAGGCGCCGGCCCGAAGCCGCCTCGGCGTCGACGTCGGCGGCACCTTCACCGACCTGTTGCTGGTGGATCAGGCCTCCGGCGGCATGCGTATCGCCAAGGTGCCGTCGACGCCTGCCGACCAGTCGGACGGCTTCATGGCGGGCCTGGCCGCGCTCGGCGAGGCGGCGGGCGACTTCGAGACGGTGGTCCACGGCACCACGGTCGGCACCAATGCGGTGCTGGAGCGCAAGGGCGTCCGCTGCGCCCTCGTCACCACCCGGGGTTTTCGGGACACGCTGGAACTCGGCCGGCGCACTCGGCCCAACCCGTGGGGCATGTTCGGCAGCTTCCAGCCCATCGTGCCGCGCGAGCGCCGCTTCGAGGTGACGGAGCGGATCGACGCTTCCGGCGGGGTGGTGACGGCGCTCGACGAAGACGAGGTGAGGGAGGCGGTCGAAGCCGCCCGCGCCGCCGGAGCCGAGGCGCTCGTCGTCCACTTCATCCACGCCTATCTCAACCCCGATCACGAGCGCCGTGCCGGCGCCATCGCGCGCGAGGTCTGGCCCGACGTGCCCATCACGCTCGGCTCCGATATCCTGCGCGAGGTGCGCGAGTTCGAGCGTGGCAGCACCGCCGCGCTCAACGGTTACATCCAGCCCATCATGACCCGCTATCTCGACCGCATCGCGGCTCGGCTCAAGGCCGGCGCGGTCGAGTCCGAGCTGCTGGTGATGCAGGGCAACGGCGGCATGATGACCGCCGGCATCGCGGGCGAGAAGGCGGTGCAGACAGTCATGTCCGGGCCCGCCGCCGGCGTCATCGCGGCCGCGCGCTTGGGGGCCGCCGCCGGCTTCCCCAACCTCATCAGCTGCGACATGGGCGGCACCAGCTTCGACATCGCCATCGTGCGCGGCGGCGTGCCGGCCACGACGACGGAGAAGGACATCGCCTACGGCATGCCGCTCCGCGTGCCGATGGTGGATATCCAGACCATCGGCGCGGGCGGCGGCAGCATCGCGCGGGTGGACGAGGGCGGCATCCTGCGCGTAGGCCCCGAGAGCGCGGGCGCCGCGCCGGGGCCGATCTGCTACGGCCGGGGCGGGCGCGAGCCCACGGTGACCGACGCCAACCTGCTACTCGGCCGCATCGACCCGGGCGCAATCGGCGGCCTCGAGAGCCCGCCCGATATCGACGAGGTGCGCCGCATCGTCCGCGAGAGGATCGGCGCGCCGCTGGGCCTCGACGAGACGGAGGCCGCCGCCGCGATCCTCAAGGTGGTCGACCATCAGATGGCGGGCGCGGCGCGGCTCGTCTCGGTGGACAAGGGGCACGACCCGCGCGACTTCGCCCTCTTCGCCTTCGGCGGCGCGGGATCCATGCACGCGACCGCCATCGCCCGCGAACTCGGCGTGCCTCACGTCCTGGTGCCGCGCTACCCCGGCATCACGTCGGCGCTCGGCTGCGTGCTGGCCGACGTGCGCCACGACTTCGTCCGCACCTTGCACCAGCCGCTCGAAGACGTGGACGCGGCGGAGGCCGACCGCATCCTGGCCGACCAGGCGGCGGAAGGCCGGGCGCTGCTGGCGGAGGAGGGCGGCACCGTCACCGCCGTTGACGTCGAGCACGAGGCCGACCTCTTTTACCGCGGCCAGAGTCACGTCTTCCGCGTGCCCGTGGGGGACGGGGGCTTCGACGCCGCAGTCGTCCGCGACGCCTTCGCCGACCTCTACCGCGAGCGCTTCGACATCGTGCTGCCGGAGATGCAGCCGATCCTGGTCAACCTGCGCACCACCGTCTGCGGCATCCGCCCGCCGCTCGACCTCACGCTCGCGAGGGAGGACAGCGGGGCGACGCTGGCCTCGGCGCTGATCGAGACCCGTCCGGTCCATTTCGACGGCGCCTGGCTGGAGACGCCGATCTACCGGCGCGAAGCCCTGCCCGCTGACGCCACGATACAGGGCCCCGCCATCGTCCAGCAGCTCGACACCACGATCCTGGTCGAGCCCGGCTCCGAAGCCCGCGCCGATGCCCTCGGCAACCTCGTGCTCACCGTGCCGCAGGCGGAAGTGGAGGCTGGCGACGGCGCCGCCGATGCGCTCGACCCGGTCACGCTCGCGGTGATCGAGAGCGGCCTCCAGCAGGTCGCGAGCGAGATGGACCTGGTGCACCAGCGCACCTCGTTCTCGCCGGTGATCTCGGAGGCCTACGACCGCTCCAACGGCATCTACGATTCCAGGTCCGGGCAGATCATCGCGCAGGGCGAGCTTGGGCTGCCCATCTTCCTCGGCGTCATGCAGTCCACCACGCAGGCCGTGATCGAGGCGCGCGACGACCTGGAGCCCGGCGACATCGTTCTGGTCAACGACCCCTATTTCGGCGGCACCCACCTGATGGACGTCAAGATGGTGCGGCCTTTCTTCTACAAGGGCCGGCTCTGGGCCTGCCTCTCCAACACCGGCCACTGGCCCGATACCGGCGGCATGGTGCCGGGCGGCTTCCCCTCGCAGGCGACCGAGGTCCAGCAGGAGGGGCTCAGGCTCCCGCCGGTCAAGCTCCACCGGCGCGGCCAGCTCGACGACGACATCCTGCAGATCGTGCTCGCCAATATCCGCGTGCCGGAGGAGCGGATCGGCGACATCCGCGCCCAGATCGGCGCGCTCTCGGTGGGCGAGCGGCGGCTGACCCAGCTGCTCGACAAGCACGGCGAGGCCACGGTCAACGCCGCCATCGAGGTCCTCAAGGAGCGCTCGGAGCGCCGCATGCGCGCCCACATCGCCTCCGTGCCCGACGGCGAGTACGTCTTCTCCAGCTACATGGATTCCGACGGCGTGGACGACGAGCCGCTGGAGGTCCGCGCCAGGGTCGTCGTGGACGGCAGCGACCTCGCCGTGGACTTCGGGGGCTCCAGCCCGCCCTGCCGGGGGCCGGTCAACTCGGTCTGGGCAACGACGCTCGCCTCGGTCTACTGCGCGATCAAGCACACCTTCCCGGACGTGCCGATCAACGCCGGCTGCTTCCGCCCCATCGCGGTGGAGCCGCCCCACGGCACCTTCCTCTACGCGGAGTATCCGCGGCCCGTCTCCGGCTGCGCGGCCGAGACGGCGCAGCGCATCATGGAGGCGGTGTTCGGCGCTTTGGGCCATGCCATGCCGGAGCGCATGTTCGCAGCCCCCGCCGGCACCAGCGGCAACTTCAGCCTGGGCGGCGACGATCCGGCCGAGGGCCGCCGCTACGTCATGTACATCTTCTCAGGCGGCGGCTACGGCGGCTGGTGGGAGGACGACGGCCTCACCAACGGCTGCTCGTCGGTCGGAATCTCCAAGACCCAGCCGGCGGAGATCCTGGAGCAGCACTACCCCATCCTGTTCGAGGAATACGCGCTGCGCGAGGGCTCGGGCGGCGCAGGCCGCCACCGGGGCGGCTTCGGGGTAAGCTACCGCGTGCGCCTGCTCCGGGGCGAGGCCAAGGCGTCCTTCATGATGGACCACGGCCGCACCGGCCCGCACGGCCTTGCAGGCGGCCTACCCGGCGCCTGCAACCGCATCGAGGTCCGGCGCGGCAACCAGGTCGAGGAGCCGCCGCATCTCTCCAAGGGCGAGGGCTATCACCTGGCGCCGGGGGACACGGTGCAGGTGCGCACGCCCGGCGGCGGCGGCCTGGGTGATCCGCGCACCCGCGCGCGCTCCCGCATTGCCGCCGACCTCGGCCGCGGCTACCTCACCGAGGCCGAGGCTCTAAGGGACTACGGTTACGACCCCGGCGCCGACGAAGCAGCGGAGTAGGCGGGGCGCAGTCGCAGCGGGCTACCGGGGCGCCACGCTCTCGGCGTGGGGGCGAACCCGCGCGCGTATGTCGTTGCCGTTCTCGACCAGGGCCTTGGAAAGCTCGTAAGTCTTCTGGGCATTCATCCAGAACTCGGGGCTCTGGCCGAAATACGCTCCAAGCGCAATCGCAGTCTCGGCGCTCATGCCGCGCCGCTCGTGGACGATCTCGTGCAGGCGTGTCGCCGGCAGGCCGCTGTCCCGAGAGACGCCGTGAACGCTCAGCCCCATCTCCTCGATCTGTTCGCGCAGGAGGGCGCCGGGATGCGTGGCGATCCGGTTGGTGGGCACTGTCATCGGTGTCACTCCCTCCATCTCAATGATAGTGGTTGTTCAACGCCACGTCGTACGCATCGCCGTCACGCCATCGAAAACAGATCCGCCACCCGCGGGAGACGCGGATACTGTGTTGGCCCTCGCGGTCGCCGCTCAACCGTTCGAGCCGAGTCCCTGGCGGTACGCGCAGGTCGCCGAGGCGTGCTGCGTTGTTGATCCGGTCCAGCCTGCTTTGTGCCCGCTTCACGATCGAAGGCGGAACAGAGGGTTCGCTCACGCCGTTGAAGACGTTCTCTGTCCGTCGGTCGGCGAAGGATCGGATCATACCGGTTCGAATTTTACGTTGTGCGTATTACTCTGTCAATTCTAGGGTGCAAAGAACAGCGGGGCACTCTGCCTGCTGCGCTGCACAATGTTGACTCGCACGGCCTTCCTCTCCAGACTCCCGGCGCTTGCTGAGGGCCGGCGACCGGAGCCGGACGCGGGAGGGAGACGGCATGCGCTTTTCGGACAACGGCTACTACATCGAGCGCTACGTGAAGTGCGACAACTGCGGCGTGCTCATCTATGACGAGGGCATCTCCGCCGCCGTGAAGGGCAAGGACCAGCTCTTCTGCTCCGACTGGTGCGTCCAATGGTTCAGTGCGCGGGCCGACGGCGTCGAGCAGCCGCGCATCCCGCTGCCGAAGCAGGGCATCCACGAGACCGGCTGAGCGCCCGCCGCCGCTCGACGCATTCATTCATCCCATCCAGCACAGGCGCGGGGCACCATGAGCGATCTGGTCGGGATCGACGTGGGCGGAACGTTTACGGATTTCGTCCGCTACGATCCGGCGACCCAGGCCGTCGACGTCTGGAAGACACTCTCCACCCCGGCGGATCCCATCGACGGGATCGTCGACGGGCTTGACCGCTCCGGCGACGTGGGCGCCATCGGCAACATCCGCTTCGGCACCACCATCGCGACCAACGCGATCCTCGAGCGCAAGGGAGCGACCGTCGCCTACCTGACCACGACCGGCTTCCGCGACGTGCCCTTCATCCAGCGGGGCAAGCGCAAGAGCCACTACGACATCACCTGGATCAAGGCGAAACCGCTGGTGAAGCGCCGCCACTGCTACGAGGTGGACGAGCGCATCCTGGCCCGGGGCGAGGTCTACCACCCGCTGGATATCGAGCGCGTCCGCGCCATCGCGCGCGAGATCAAGGCCCTGGGCCGGATCGAGGCGGTCGCCATCAACTTCCTCTTTTCCTTCGTGACGCCCGACCACGAGCGCACGGCGCGCGAGATTTTCGCCGAGGAATGCCCGGACATCCCCGTCAGCATCTCCTACGAGGTGCTGCCCAAGTGGAAGGAGTTCGAGCGTTCGTCCACCACCATCACGGACGCCTACATCAAGCCCGTCGTGGGCAACCATCTCGGCGCCATGCGGGAGCGGCTGCACGGCAAGGGCATCACTCGCCAAATCGCGGCGATCAAGTCCAACGGCGGCGAGATGACCCTGGAGGAGGCCGCGCGCCACCCCATCCAGATGACCCTCTCCGGCCCCACCGGCGGTGTGGTCGGCGCCAAGCAGATCGCGCGGAGCGTCGGCGTGGACCACCTGGTCACCCTCGACATGGGCGGCACGTCCACCGACGTGTCCACCGTGGTCGGCGGGCACGAGAGCTTCACCACCAGCTTCGAGATCGAGTTCGGCCTGCCCATCCAGATCCCCATGATCGACATCCGCACCATGGGCGCGGGCGGCGGCTCGCTCGCGTGGATCGACAAGGGCGGCATGCTGCGCATGGGGCCGGAGAGCGCGGGCGCGAACCCGGGGCCCGCCTGCTACGGCCTCGGCGGCACGCAGGCGACGGCGACCGACGCCAACCTCGCGCTCGGCCGCATCAACCCGGCGAACTTCCTCGGCGGCGCCATGGCGCTCGACCCCGATGCGGCTGCGAAGGCCATCGCCCAGGTCGCGGGCGCCATCGACAAGCCGGTCGAGGAGACTGCGCTCGCCATGGTGCAGATCGCCAACAACAACATGATCGGCGCGCTCCGCTCGGTGCTGACGGAGCGCGGCCTCGACCCCCGCGACTTCACCCTGCTGGCCTTCGGCGGCGCGGGCCCCGTGCACGTGGCCGACCTCATGGTCCATGCCAGCATCCCGAGCGGCATCGTGCCCAACCATCCGGGCCAGTTCTCGGCCTTCGGCTTCCTGATGACGGACGCGCGCGTGGACCTGGAGCGGACGGCGCAGATGACCTCTGCCGCCTTCGACGAGGACCACGCCAACCGCGTGCTTTCGGACCTGATCCGCGAAGGCATCGCCGCGCTTGAGGAGCAGGGCTACACCGAGAACATCGAGATCCTGCGCTCGCTGGAGATGCGCTACCTCGGGCAGAACCACGAGCTCGACGTGCCCATCGCCTTCGACCGCTTCGACGAGACCACGCTGCCGGGGCTGTGGGAGTCCTTCCACCGCGCCCATCGCGAGCGCTTCAATTTCGACATTCCCGGTGAGAAGATCGAGATGACCTCGGTGAAGGTCACGGCGGTCTCGGTGACCGACAAGCCGCGGCTCGCCGAGATCGGCCACGCCGGGGGCGCGCCGGCGCCGGCGGCGACGCGCCGGGTGCTTTTCGAGGAGGGCTGGGCGGAGACGCCGGTCCACGACCGCGCCGCATTGCGGGAGGGGCACGTCTTCGAGGGTCCCGCGCTGATCGAGGAGCCCGCCTCGGTCACCGTCGTTCGGCCCGGCCAGCCGGTGCGGATCGACCGCTACGGCAACATTCTGATCGGGGAGATCGCGCGCCAGGCCTGAGCCTCGTTTCGGGTCCGCGCGAGAAGGAAAGGAACCCGTCATGGACATGGTCACGATGAACATCATCGAATCCGCCATGGTCGCGATTTGCCGCGAGATGGGGGTCAACGTCCAGAAGACCGCCTATTCCACGATCTTCTCCGAAGCCGAGGACTTCACCTGCGCGCTCGCCAACACGGAAGGCGAGATGATCGCCGTGGCCGAGTTCTGCCCGGCCCAGATCGGCGGCGTGCCCCTGCTCGTGCGCTCGATGGTGAAGGAGATCACGCTCTCCGAGATCCACGAGGGCGACGTGATCGTCCATAACGACCCCTACCGGGGCGGCCTGCACACGCCCGAGCACACCATGTTCAAGCCGATCTTCGTCGAAGGCGAGCTGATGGGCTTCGCCGTCGCCATCGGCCACTTCGTCGAGACCGGCGGCATGGTGCCGGGCGGCTTCCCCGGCGAGGCCACCGAGATCTTCCACGAGGGGCTGCGCGTGCCCCCGGTCAAGATCAAGAAGCAGGGCGACGACGTGGTCGAGGTCTGGAAGCTGATGCTCGCCAACGTCCGCACGCCCCGCCAGAACTACGGCGACATCCGCGCGCTGATCTCCGCCGTCGATCTCGGCGAGGCCCGGATGAAGGAGCTGATCGCGAAGTACGGGCGCGAGACTTTCCGCCGCACCCTCACCGATCTCATGGACTATTCCGAAGCCCGCATGCGGGCCGAGATTTCCGCCTTCCCCGATGGCTGCTACCGCTTCGAGGACGGGCTCGAGGACGACGGCATCGAGGACAAGGAGTTCACCATCCGCTGCGCGGTCCACGTGCAGGGCGACGAGGTGGTGATCGACTACACCGGCTCTTCGCCTCAGGCGCTCGGCCCGATCAACGCCACGCTCGGCGTCGCCTGGTCGGCCTCCTACAACGCCATGCTGCACCTCACCGACCAGACCATCCCGAAGAACTCGGGCTGCTTCCGCCCGATCCGCGTGATCGCGCCGGCAGGCTCCGTGATGAATGTCGACTATCCGGGCTCCGAGGTCGGCGGCAACACCGAGACCCATCCGCTCATCGTCGCCATCATCCTGGGCGCGATGGCGCCGGCGGCGCCGGACCGCGTGATGGCCTCCGAAGGCACCACGCACGGCTGCTTCGTCTTCGGCGGCTACGACGCGCGCAACGACGAGCCCATCGGCGCCTTCGACTTCACTTACGTCGGCTATGGCGGGCGCAGCTTCGCCGATGGCAACGACGCAACGGATTCCATCAACGGCAACTGCGCCAACACGCCGACCGAGGTGTTCGAGACGCGCTTCCCGTGGATCGTCGAGGAATATGCGCTGCGTCAGGATTCGGCCGGCGCCGGCGCCCATCGCGGCGGCTTGAGCATCTCCAAGACCATGCTGTGCACCGGCGACGTGATGATCAGCCAGATGACCAACAAGCACAAAAAGGTCGCCTGGGGCCTGAGCGGCGGCGGTTCCGGCATCCCCGGCGCCACGCTCTACCAGAAGGAAGGCGCAAATCGCTGGTCGACCATCAGCGAGGCCTTCGGCAAGATCTCCAGCAGCAAGTATTCCAACGTGCCGATCCGCCCCGGCGAGCGGGTATCGGTGAAGGCGCCGGGCGGCGGCGGCTACGGCGAGCCGTGCGAGCGCGACCCGCACGCCGTCGTGGAGGACGTGCTGGAGGGCTACGTCAGTGCCGAGGCCGCGGCTGAGGACTATGGCTTCGAGTCGGGCTGGGTCGCGCGCTACGGCGAGGACGAGCCGCTGCCGGAGGCTGCAGAATAGACCGGCGGAGGCCGGGGAGATGGCCTCGACCGACCGGGCCGATGAGGCCGATCAAGCCACCGTCACCATCAAGAAGTACGCCAACCGGCGGCTCTACAACACAGCCACCAGCAGCTATGTGACCCTGGACAACCTCTGCGGCATGGTGCGGAACGGCGAGGACTTCGTCGTCCGCGACGCACGGAGCGGCGAGGACATCACCCGCCAGGTGCTCACCCAGATCATCGTCGAGCAGGAGGCCAAGGGGCAGAACATGCTCCCGCTCAGCTTCCTGCGCCAGCTCATCCAGCTCTACGGCGACAACGTCCAGGCCTTCGTGCCCCGCTATCTCGAGCTCACTATGGACACCTTCTCCCGCAACCGGGGCGACATCCGCGAGCGGATGAACGAGAGCTTCGGCGGCATGTTCCCGGTTGACGAGTTGCAGGCCATGGCCGAGCGCAACATGGCGATGATGCAGCGCACCATGGAGATGTTCGCGGGCATGCCGACCGGCGAGCGGCGGGAGGAGCCGAAGCCCGACGACGACGGCCAGAAGGAGGCGCCCGATGTCGGCGCCGTCCTCGACAGGCTCGACAGGATGCAGGCCCAGCTCGACGCGCTGAGCGGGCAGGGCCGCAAGGACGGCGACGACTGAGCGTCCGCCGCCCGGACCGTGACCGCGGCCGGAAATCCGGGCTAACATCCCGCCACCCATCCTCCGACAGGCGAGGACCAGGATGAATTCTGCAAGGACCTTGGCCGTGGCGCTGGTCGCCGGGGCGGCGATCACGTGCGCGGCGCACACCGCAACCGCGGAGGAGAGCGGCAGCTTCCGCGTCGTCCGCACCTACGTCCAGGACTACGTCACCATCGACCATGCCGGCGGCAGCGTCACCGGCGGGTCGCTACAGGGCTCGATCACCGTCATGGAGAGCAGCGGCGGCCCCTTCGTCGCGGGTACGCACGAGCGGATCACGTGCGTGGTCTACGCGAAGAGCACGGAGGCGGGCATCGACCTTGACGCCCCCTGCACGATGACCGCTCCCTCGGGCGACACGTGGTACACCCACTCGAAACGGCGTGCGGGCACCGTCGAGGCGGGCGGCGGCGGCCCTGGCACCATGGAAATTCAGGGCGGCTCCGGCGTCTATGCGGGCATCGGCGGGCGCTGCACCTACGAGGTCGAATACCTGCCCGACAACTGGGTCGCCATGATCGCCGACTGCACCTGGCAACGGTAGAGCGCGTTCGCTCTAGACGGACGCGCGCCCGGCCGCGACAGCGGCCCGCCGCGAACGCGGCGCCCTCGCGGAGGCGCCGGCCGAAGGCCGGCTGCCGTGAGCGACAAATGCGTAGAGCGTTTCCGTGCGAAACGGACGCGCGACCGGCCGCGACAGCGGTAGAACCACGCCTCGGCGTCGTGGAATGACCCAGGTCGCATACCAGTCCACCAAACAGGGTTCTTTTGCGATCCACTGAATTCGTGGACAATCCCCGGTCGCTTTGACGAAACGGGAACGCGGCGCAGGCAGCCGGGGAGCGAGACCCATCGGGCGGTTGACGACACACGTGCTTGACCTGACGGCGGGCACGCCGGCGCGGGAATTGACGATCGAGCTCTGGCGCCTCGACGGCGCGGCGGCGGAACGGCTCAAGACGGTCGTGACGAACGACGACGGCCGGGTCGACGGCGCCTTGCTGGAAGGCGACGCGTTGGCTGCTGGCACCTACGAGCTGCGCTTCATGGCGGGCGACTACCGGAGGCGCGCCGGCGGGGCGCAGCGCGAACCGCCGTTCCTCGACGTGGTACCGGTACGCTTCGGCGTGGCGGATCCGCAAGGCCACTACCACGTCCCGCTGCTGCTCTCGGCTTACGGCTATTCCACCTATCGCGGCAGCTGACGCATGACGCGCTCCTCCGTCCGGTTTCTCCACCAGGGTGAGGTCGTCTCGCTCTGCGACGTGGCGCCGGGCGAGACCTTGCTCGACTATCTCCGGCTGCGCCGCCACGCCTGCGGCACCAAGGAGGGCTGTGCCGAGGGCGACTGCGGCGCCTGCACCGTGGCACTCGGCACCGTGTCCGACGGCAGGTTGGTGTACGAGCCGGTCAACGCCTGCATCTGCCTGCTCGGCATGATCGACGGCAAGGAGCTGGTCGCCGTCGACGACCTGGCCGGGCCGGACAGCGCGCTGCATCCCGTGCAGGACGCGATGCTGAGGTACCACGGCAGCCAGTGCGGCTTCTGCACGCCCGGCATCGTAATGAGCCTCTTCACGCTCTACCACGATAGCGGGCGCTGCGACCGGCAGGCGGTGAACGACACGCTCGCCGGCAACCTCTGCCGCTGCACCGGCTACCGGCCGATTGTCGATGCCGCGCTGGAGACCTGCGACGGGGCGCCGCGCGACACGTTTGCGGCACGCGGTGCGGCCACCGTCGAGCGGCTGGCGGCGCTCGACGACGGCGAAGACCTCTTCATCGGCGCCGAGGCGACGAGCTTCCTGGCGGCGCCGGCCACCATCGATGCCCTGGCCAGCCTCTGCGCCCGCCACCCGGAGGCTACGCTGGTCGCAGGCGCGACGGATGTCGGGCTCTGGATCACCAAGCAGTTGCGGACCCTGCCCAAGATCATCCTCCTGGGACGGGTAGCCGGCCTCGCGGACCTGCGCGAGAGCGACCGGGGCTTCCACATCGGCGCCACCGTCACTTACGTGCAGGCCGAGGGCGCCATGGCGGCGATCGACCCCGACCTCGCCGAGCTGTTCCGCCGCATCGGCGGCAGGCAGATCCGCGCGGTGGGGACGATTGGCGGCAACATCGCCAACGGCTCTCCCATCGGCGACACGATGCCCGCACTGATCGCGCTCGGTACGACGCTGCACCTGCGCCGGGGTCAGGCGACGCGGTCGCTGCCGCTCGAAGACTTCTTCATCGACTACGGCAAGCAGGACCGGGCGCCGGGCGAGTTCGTGACCGGCATCGACGTGCCCCGCCTCGGGGCCGGCGAGGTCTTTCGCTGCTACAAGATCTCCAAGCGCTACGACCAGGATATCTCGGCCCTACTGGGCGCCTTCAGGTTCACCGTGGGGGGGGGGCGGGTCGCCCTAGCACGGGTTGCCTACGGCGGCATGGCGGCGACGCCGAAGCGGGCCGCCGCCACGGAAGCCGCCCTCAAAGGCGTGGCGCTCGCCGACCCGCATGGCTGGGACGCCGCCTGTGAGGCCCTGGCGACGGATTTTCGGCCCATCGACGACATGCGGGCGAGCGCCCGGTACCGGCTGGAGACGGCGCAGGCGCTGCTCCGCAAGGCCCTGCACGAGGCGGGCGGTGAGGCGAGCGCCGCGACCCGGCTCCTGGGGCTGCGGCCTGCGGAGGCCGAGCGTGTCGCCTGACGCCGTTCAAGCGGACCGGGCCGCGCCCGGTGAAGACCGCAGCGCGGTCGGGCTGGCGCTCGCCCACGACAGCGCGGCCCGGCACGTGCAGGGCACGGCGCGCTTCATCGACGACGTTCCGGAGCCGGCGGCGCTGGTGCACGTGGCGCCCGGCTACGCCCCGCGAGGCGCACGCGGCCGTATCGCCACGCTCGACCTCGATGCGGTGCGCGCCGCCCCGGGCGTCGTGGCGGTGTTGACTGCCGCCGACATCCCCGGATCGAACGATTGCAGCCCGGTCTTCGGCGACGACCCGATCCTCGCCGACGGCCGCGTCCAATTCCACGGCCAGGTGGTCTTCGCGGTGGCGGCACGCAGCCGGGACGAAGCGCGCCGCGCTTCTCGCCTCGCGCGCATCGAGGTCGAGGAGGAGGCGCCGCGCGTCTCGGTGGAGGCCGGCCTCGCCTCGGGCGAGACGATCCTCCCCGATTACCAGTTCCTGCGGGGCGAGCCACAGGCGGAGATAAAGCAGGCTCCGCATTCCGCCTCCGGCTCCCTCCACGTCGGCGGTCAGGAGCACTTCTATCTCGAGGGGCAGGTCGCCCTGGCGCTCCCCGGCGAGGGCGGCGCGATGCACGTCCTCTCGTCGACGCAGCATCCCACGGAAATCCAGCACCTCGTGGCCGCCATGCTGGGCAAGCCGGATTCGGAGGTAGTGTGCGAATGCCGGCGCATGGGCGGCGCCTTCGGCGGCAAGGAGAGCCAGGCCGCGCAATGGGCCTGCCTCGCGGCGCTCGCGGCCAGCGTGACCGGCGCGGCCGCGAAGCTCCGCCTCGACCGCGACGACGACATCATCATGACCGGCAAGCGGCACGACTTCCGCGTCGACTACAGCTACGGCTGCGACGAGAGGGGCAGGATGCTCGCGGTCGACGGCGCGCTCAGCGCGCGCTGCGGCTACTCCGCCGATCTCTCCATGGCCGTCTGCGACCGGTCCATGTTCCACGCGGACAACGCCTACTACTACCCGAGCGCCCGGATCCTCTCGCGGCGGGTGAAGACCGACACGGTCTCCAACACCGCGTTCAGGGGCTTCGGCGGCCCGCAGGGCATGATGCTCGCCGAGCGGATGATGGACGATATCGCCTGCCGCCTCGGCCTCGACCCGCTGGACGTCCGCAAACGCAATCTCTACGGCCGCGGGCGGGACGTGACGCCCTACGGCATGAAGGTCGGTGAGAGCATCCTTGAGCGGCTGGTGCGCCAGCTCGAGAAGACCAGCGACTACCGGGCGCGCCGCCAGGGCATCGCGGCCTTCAACGAGAGCAACCGGTTTCTCCGGAAGGGGATGTCGCTCACCCCCGTCAAGTTCGGGATCGCGTTTACGCTCAAGCACCTCAACCAGGCGGGCGCGCTGGTCCACGTCTACACCGACGGCTCCGTGCTGGTGAACCACGGCGGCACCGAGATGGGGCAGGGGCTCCACACCAAGGTCGCGCAGGTCGTGGCCGAAGAATTCGGCATCGGCTTCGAGCAGGTGAGGATCACCGCGACGAAGACCGACATGGTGCCCAACACCACGCCCACCGCCGCGTCCTCCGGCTCCGATCTGAACGGCATGGCGGCGAAGCGGGCGGCCGCCACGATCAGGGGCCGCATGGCCGCCCTCGCCGGCCGGCTCCACCAGGTGCCCCAGGCGCAGGTCCGCTTCGCCGGCGGCATGGTTGCGGTCGGCAGCCGGGAGATCCCCTTCGCCGAGCTGGCGAAGACCTGCTTCCTCGAGCGGGTCTCGCTGTCGTCCACCGGCTTCTTCGCGACGCCGAAGATCACCTGGGACCGTGCCTCGGCGAGCGGGCGGCCCTTCCTCTACTTCGCCTGCGGCGCCGCCTGCTCGGAGGTGACGATCGACACGCTCACCGGCGAGATGCGGGTGGATCGGGTGGACCTCCTGCACGATGTCGGCAATTCGCTCAACCCCGCCATCGACATCGGCCAGATCGAAGGCGGCTTCGTGCAGGGCATGGGCTGGCTCACCACCGAAGAGCTGGTGTTCGATGCCAAGGGCCGGCTCACGACTCACGCGCCGTCCACCTATAAGATACCGGTGGCGAGCGACGTGCCGGCGGACTTCAGGGTTGCGCTGTGGAAGTCCAAGGGCAACAGGGAAGCGACCATCTATCGCTCGAAGGCGGTGGGCGAGCCGCCCCTGATGCTGGCGATATCGGTGTTCTCGGCGATCGTGAACGCCATCGCCGGCCTTAATCCCGGGCGGGTGCCGGCACTGGATGCGCCGGCGACGCCGGAAGCGATCGTCCGCGCCATCCGCTCCATGCGGGATGCGTGAGGGGAGGCGATGAAGACCTGGGCGACCATCGGCCGAGCGCTCCAGGGCGAGCAGCGCTGCGCCCTGGTCAGCATCGTCGAAGCCAGGGGCTCGGCGCCGCGCGAACCCGGCGCGCGCATGGTCGTGCTGGAGGACGGCTCGTTCGCCGGCACCATCGGCGGCGGCACGCTGGAGTGGCAGGCGATCGCGCGCGCCCGGGAAGCGCTGGCGAAGGGCGGGGCGGACGGGGAGCCTGTGCCCGTGGGCCTTGAGCGAATGGCGCTCGGCCCCGACCTCGGCCAGTGCTGCGGCGGCTCCGTGCGCATCCTCCTGGAAGTGTTCACGCCCGGACGATCCGCCGAAGTGCAGGCGCTTGCCGAGGCCGAGAGCGCGGGACCCTTCGCCACCGAGGGCCGCATCGCGGAGCGGCAGGTCGAGCGGAGCATTCTGGATCGCGAGCCGGACGGCGGCGAAGAAAGCAAGCTCGCGGCCGACGGCCGCCTGCTGGAACGCTTCGGGACACAGAAACAGGTTATGGCGCTCATCGGCGCCGGCCATGTCGGGCGCGCCATGATCGTGGCCCTGGCGCCGCTCGACTTCAGCGTGGTGTGGATCGATCCGCGCGACGACGCCTTCCCCTCCATCGTGCCGGGCGACGTGCGCGTCGTCGTGGCGCCGGCGCCGGCGGCGGAACTCGACGCGGTGCCCGATGGCGCGTTCGTGCTGGTGATGTCGCACAGCCACGCGCTCGACTTCGACGTCGTCCTCGCCGCGCTCAGGACGCGGCGCTTCGCCTACGTCGGCCTCATCGGGTCCGCGTCGAAGAAGGCCCGCTTCGTGAGCCGCATGCGCCAGGCGGGCCTGGGGGCGGGCGATATCGAGAGGCTGATCTGCCCCATCGGCATCGACGGCATCGAATCAAAGCAGCCGTCGGTCATCGCTGCGTCGACCGTTGCGGACCTTCTGCGACGCCGGGACGCGATGACGCTCGCGGCTGAGAGCGCGAAAGCCGCACCCCGGTGACCCGCGCCGGTCGGGACGAATGAGCACCAGGGCCATGCCATCGGATAACCGCGACGGGGCGGCTGCGGGCGCGTACATTCTCGAAGCCCGCAACATCGTCAAGCTCTTCGGCGATCTCAGGGCCAACGACGATATCGACCTCAGCCTGAAGCCCGGCGAGATCCACGCGCTGCTGGGCGAGAACGGCGCCGGCAAGTCCACCCTCGTGAAGATCATCTACGGCGCCCTGCAGCCGACGTCCGGGCAGCTCCTCTGGCAGGACGCCCCGGTGACGATTTCCAACCCCGCGGCAGCGCGGGAGCTCGGCATCGGCATGGTGTTCCAGCACTTCTCGCTGTTCGACGCGCTGACCGTCACCCAGAACATCGCGCTCGCTCTCAAGGGGGAGCGGAACCTGGCGGCGCTGGCGGGGCGGATCGAGACCGTCTCCGCCGACTACGGCCTGCCGCTCCGGCCCGACGCGCTGGTGGCGGACCTCTCAGTGGGCGAGCGCCAGCGCATCGAGGTCGTGCGCTGCCTCCTGCAGGAGCCCCGCCTCCTGATCCTGGACGAGCCCACGGCGGTGCTCACGCCGCAGGAAGCGGACCAGCTCTTCGTCACCCTGGAGCGCCTGGCCGGCGAAGGCTGCGCGGTGCTCTACATCTCCCATCGCCTGGAGGAGGTGAAGCGCCTCTGTCACGACGCGACGATCCTGCGCCTCGGGCGCCTGGTGGCGCGCGTCGATCCGCAGCAGGAATCCGCCGCCTCCCTCGCCAGGCACATGATCGGCACCGATGTCGCGGCCCTCAAGGCGGAGAGCGCCGCGGCAACGGGCGCGCCCCTGCTTGAGCTCGACGGCCTCTCCATGCCGTCCGACGATCCGTTCGGCGTCGCGCTGAAGAGCATCGATCTCACGGTGCGGGCCGGCGAGGTCGTCGCGGTGGCGGGTGTCGCGGGCAACGGCCAGTCGGAGCTCTTCGACGCCATCTCGGGCGAGCGGAGGAGCAAGTCCGCGGACGCGGTGAAGCTCGCAGGCGTGTCTTGCGGCCGCGAGACCATCACCCAGCGGCGCCGCCGCGATGCCGCCTTCGTGCCGGAGGAGCGCGTCGGCCACGCCGCCATTTCGGATCTGCCGCTCTCCGAGAACGTCGTTCTCACCCATCACGGCGTGGGGGAGGGTGTCGTCCGCAGGGGCCTGATCGACCGCGGCGCGGCGAAGGACGTGATGCTCCGGGTCTCAGAGCACTACGACGTGCGCAAGAACGTGGCCGATCCGGAGGCGCGCGCGCTTTCCGGCGGCAACCTCCAGAAGTTCGTCGTCGGCCGCGAGCTCGAGCGCGAGCCCCGCATCCTGGTGGTGCACCAGCCGACCTGGGGAGTCGATGCGGGCGCGGCGGCGTTCATCCGCCAGTCGCTCATCGACATGGCGCGGAGCGGCTCGGCGGTGCTGATGATCAGCCAGGATCTCGACGAGATCTTCGAGATCGCCGATCGCATCGCGGTGATCTCGCGCGGCGAGCTGTCGGAAGCCTACCCGGCGGGCGAGCTTAGCCCGGAGCGGATCGGCCTGCTGATGGCGGGCACGCACGAGAAAGCCGGCCGGGATGCCGGGCACGGAGCAGAGGCGTGATCCTCAGGCTGGAAAAGCGCAGCCAGCGGTCGACGCTGATGGCGTTCCTGTCGCCCGTGCTGGCGATCGGCGTCACGGTCGCTCTCGGCGCCATCATGTTCGTGGCGCTCGGCTTCGATCCCGGCGAAGCGCTCTACATCTACTTCATCGAGCCCCTGACCAGCGCCTGGTCCATCGAGGAGGTGATCGTCAAGGCCGCGCCGCTCATCCTCATCGGCGTCGGCCTCGCCGTCTGCTACACCGCCAATGTCTGGAACATCGGCGCGGAGGGCCAGCTCACCTTCGGCGCCCTGCTCGGCGCCTCCATCCCGATCTATTTCCCCGAGTGGCAGTCGCCGCTGGTCCTGGCGCTCATGCTCCTGCTCGGCATCGTGGGCGGCGCGCTCTTCGCCGCCATCCCCGCGTTCCTGAAGAACCGTTTCTCCACCAACGAGATCCTCACCAGCCTGATGCTCGTCTATGTCGCCCAGCTGCTGCTGGACTGGCTGGTGCGCGGGCCGTGGCGCGACCCCGACGGCTACAACTTTCCTCAGTCCATATTGTTCGAGGGCTGGCAGCTCGTGCCGCTTCTCGGCGAGGGACGGGTGCACATCGGCGCCATCTTCGCCATCGCCGCGGTCATCATCGTCGCCTTCATGATGGGGCGGACGCTGCGCGGATTCGAGATCCGCGTCATCGGCACCTCGCCGCGCGCAGGCTCCTTCGCCGGCTTCAAGGGCAAGCGGGTGGTGCTCTTCTGCTTCATGCTGTCCGGCGCACTTGCCGGGCTGGCCGGCATCTGCGAGGTCGCGGGCCCGAGCGGCCAACTGCAGCCGCACGTCTCGCCCGGCTACGGGTTCACTGCGATCATCGTCGCCTTTCTCGGCCGCCTGAACCCGATCGGCGTGTTCTTCGCGGGTGTCCTCCTGGCGATCAGCTACATGGGCGGAGAGGGAGTGCAGGTCATACTCGGCATCTCCGACAAGACGACTCAGGTGTTCCAGGGCATGCTGCTGTTCCTGATCCTGGCCTGCGACACGCTGATTCGCTACCGCATCAGGCTCGTTCGCAACTAGGCGATGGCCAGGGAGGTCTAGGCAGCGACCCATGGAAGCCCTCGAAGCCGTCATTCTGACGATCATCACGGCGTCCACGCCTTTGTTGCTGGCGGCGACCGGAGAGCTCGTCACAGAACGCTCGGGCGTCCTCAACCTGGGCGTCGAGGGCATGATGATCATGGGCGCGGTCTGCAGCTTCGCCGCGGCCTACACGACCGGCTCGCCGCTGCTCGGCATTCTGGTCGGGCTCTACGCGGGCGTCGCCACGTCGCTGCTCTTCGCCTTTCTGACCCAGACCCTGATGACCTCGCAGGTCGCGACCGGGCTGTCGCTCACCCTGCTGGGGCTCGGGCTCTCCGGCCTGATCGGCGAGGGGTTCACGGGACTGCCCGGGGAGAAGCTCGAGTCGATCCACATCCCCCTGCTCACCGACATCCCCTTCATCGGGCCGATCCTGTTCGGCCAGGATATCCTGGTCTACGTCTCGCTCGCGCTGGTCGCGGCCACGAGCTACGCGCTGTTCCGCACCCGAATCGGCCTCGTCATCAACGCGGTGGGCAACAATCACCATTCCGCTCACGCGCTCGGCTACGGCGTGATCAGGGTGCGCTACGCCTGCATCGCCTTCGGCGGCGCCTGCTCAGGGCTGGCCGGCGCGTACCTGTCGCTTGCCTACACCACGCAGTGGATCGAGAACATGAGCGCAGGCCGCGGCTGGATCGCGCTCGCGCTGGTCGTCTTTGCCACCTGGCTGCCCGGGCGTCTGCTGATCGGGGCCTATCTCTTCGGCACGGTCTGGATCATGGGCCTCTACGTCCAGGGTCTGGGCGTCGGAATCCCGTCGCAGCTATTGTCGTCCCTGCCCTACCTCGTCACGATAGTGGTGCTGGTTATCATTTCAGGGAACAGGTCATTGATCAGGGTGAACACGCCCGCAATGATCGGGCAGCCCTTCGCGCCCGAGAGGTAGATGGGGAGTAACGCCGCCGCCGCGTTACGGTGGGCGTTGGCGGCATGACACGTTGCACCGCACGAACACTTGCCCAAGTGAAAGGAGGCATCATGAAGAAGCTCATTGGAATGGTCGCGCTTGCCCTGGCGATGACGTTCGCCGCGGGTGCCGCGTCCGCCGACGACAAGCTGAAGGTCGGCTTCATCTATATCGGACCCATCGGCGATCATGGCTGGACCTACGCCCATGACCAGGGCCGCCTTATGGTCGAGGAGGCACTGGGCGACCAGGTCGAGACCGTGTACGTCGAGAACGTACCGGAGGGGCCGGATGCCGAGCGCGCCATCGAGCGGCTGGCGCGCGAGGGTGTGGGGCTGATCTTCACCACGTCCTTCGGCTACATGGACCCGACCATCAAGGTCGCGAAGCGCTTTCCCGACGTGAAGTTCGAGCACGCGACCGGCTACAAGCAGTCCGAGAACGTCGCGTCCTACAACGCGCGCTTCCATGAAGGCCGGTACGTCATCGGCCAGATCGCCGCGAAGACGTCGAAGTCGGGGGTCGCCGGCTACATCGCGTCCTTCCCGATCCCCGAGGTCGTGATGGGCATCAACGCGTTCATCCTGGGCGCGCAGACCATCAACCCGGACTTCAAGCTCAAGGTGGTCTGGGTCAACACCTGGTTCGACCCGGGCAAGGAAGCCGACGCCGCGAAGGTGCTGATCGGCCAGGGCGCGGACATCATCACCCAGCACACCGATTCGACGGCGCCGCTGCAGATCGCCGAAGAAGAGGGCGTGCACGGCTTCGGTCAGGCCTCCGACATGATCCACTTCGCGCCCAAGGCGCAGCTGACGGCGATCATCGACGAGTGGGGCCCCTACTACGTCGAGCGTGCCCAGGCGGTGCTCGACGGGACCTGGGAGTCGGCGAATTCATGGACCGGGATGGACGCGGGCACCGTGGTGATGGCGCCCTACACCAACATGCCCGATGACGTGGCGGCGATGGCTGCGGATACGGCAGCCAAGATCGCTTCAGGGGAACTCAACCCCTTCGCCGGGCCCATCTACAAGCAGGACGGCACGCTGGCCGTGGCCGAAGGCGAGGTCATGGACGACGGCACGCTGGCGGGCATCAACTGGTACGTCCAGGGCGTCGACGACACGTTGCCTGAATAGTCCGTTACCGTTACCGGCCGGCGCACCGTTCCTGCTGCGACGCAGGCGCGGTGCGCCCGCTGGCGTTGGGTTGAGGAGACACGCGCTTGGCCGCCTTCGCCCTCGACTGGCTCAACCTCCTGATCCGCTGGGCGCACATGATCGCCGGCATCGGCTGGATCGGCACCTCGTTCTATTTCATCGCCCTCGACGTCGCGCTGAAGAAGCGCGAGAAGATGAAGGAGGGCGTGCAGGGCACCGCGTGGCAGGTCCACGGCGGCGGCTTCTACCACGTCGAGAAGTTCACCGTGGCGCCGAAGGAGCTGCCCGGCGACCTGGTCTGGTTCAAGTGGGAAGCCTACCTGACCTGGTTCACCGGTTTCCTGCTGCTGGTCGTCCAGTTCTACCTCAACGCCGGCACCTGGATGATCGATCCCGCGGTGCTGGACATCGAGCCTCTGCACGCAGTCGGCATCTCGGTGGGGAGCCTCGCCGTCGGCTGGTTCGTCTACGACGGCCTCTGCCGCTCGCCCATCGGCAGGCAGCCCACGCTGCTCGCCATCGCCGCGTTCGCCTGGATCCTCCTGGCGGCCTACATCTACACCAACGTCTTCGCGGGCCGCGCCGCGATGATCCATGTCGGCGCCTTCATCGGCACCCTCATGGCGGCCAACGTGTTCGCGGTGATCATTCCCAATCAGAAGAAGATCACCCGCGCTCTGCTGCAGGGGGACGAGCCGGACCCGAAATTCGGCGCCATCGGCAAGCAGCGCTCGGTCCACAACACCTATCTCACGCTGCCGGTGCTGGTCACCATGGTGGGCGGGCATTACCCGATGCTCTCCGCCCATCCCCAGTCCTGGCTGATTGTCGCCTTCGTCATCGTGGGCGGCGCCGGCCTGCGCCACGCCTTCATCCGCCACGAGGCGGGCGACCCGTTCGCGAAATTCGCCTGGACCCTGCCCGTCATGCTGGTCGCCCTCGCCGCAGCCGTCTGGATGACCTCGCCCCAGCAGCGGGAGATGGCGGACCTCGACGTCTCCGACGTCGAAGTCATGGCCATCGTGGACAAGCACTGCGCCTCCTGCCACGCGGCGAGCCCGAGCCACGAGAGCTTCGACACGCCGCCCAAGGACATGGTGCTGGAGACCATCGACGACCTGCACCGGCACGCGGAGCTGGTGGACAAGTTCACGGTCCAGACTCGCACCATGCCGCTCGGCAACGAGACCGAGATGACGGACGAGGAGCGCCGGCAGCTCGGCGCCTGGATCGACAACAGGTAGGACCATGAGCGCCAGCGCGGCCGACACACGCCTCTCCGTCGACGATCTCAACCGCATGGCGGCTTCCGACTTCGCCGCAGCGTTTGGCGACGTGGCGGAGCATTCGCCCTGGGTCGCCGAGCGTGCCGCCGGTGCCCGCCCCTTCGCCGGCCGTGGGGCGGTTGCCGAGGCCTTCGCCGCCGCCCTGCGCGGGGCTGCGCGGGACGAGAAGCTGGCCGTGCTGCGCGCGCATCCGGACCTCGCCGGCCGGGCGGCGATCGCGGGCGACCTGACCGAGGACTCCCGCCGGGAGCAGGCGGGCGCCGGCCTCGACCGGCTGACGCCCGAGGAATACGCGCGCTTCACCGGGCTCAACGCCGCGTACAAGGAACGCTTCGGCATCCCCTTCATCTTCGCGGTCAAAGGCGCCACCAAGGACATGATCCTCGCCGCCTTCGAGGAGCGCAGCGCCAACGGGGCGGAGGCCGAGATCGGGAACGCGATCGAGAACGTCTGCCGCATCATGCGCTTCCGCATCGAGGATCGGGTGGCGGGATGACGGCAGGCGCCGAGTCCGCAGCGCGGGTGCTGCGCGGCCGCACGGTGAGCTTCCGGGACGACCCCCGCGTCGTCGGCGCCGACCGGGCGATGCGGAGCCACGACGACGGCGCGGTGGTCGTGGGGGGCCAAGGCCGCATCCTCTGGCACGGCGCCTTCGCCGACCTGCCGCAGGCGCACGCCGGGGCGCCGTGCGAGCGCTACGACGACGCGGTCATCCTGCCCGGCTTCATCGACGCGCACGTTCACTTCCCCCAGCACCGCATGCTGGCGGCGCCCGCGCACGACCTGCTCGAATGGCTGGACCGCTTCGCCTTCCCCGAGGAAGCGCGATACGCCGCCGAGGACCACGCCGCCGCCGCCGCCGAGCGCTTCCTCGACAAGCTCGTGAGCCACGGCACCACCAGCGCCCTGGTTTTCTCCTCGGTGCACGGGCAGGCGGCCGACTGCCTCTTTCGCGCGGCGCAGCGGCGCGGCCTCTGCCTCGCGACCGGGGCGACGATGATGGACCGGAACGCCCCCGACGCCGTGACTCAGGAGGCGGAAGCGAGCGCGCGGGAGAGCGCGGAACTCATCGCGTCCTGGCACGGGGTCGAGCGCCTGCGCTACGCGCTCACGGTGCGCTTCGCCATCACGTCGAGCGAAGAGCAGCTCCGGCTCGCCGGCGCGCTGCTCGCTGACCATCCCGACTGCATCCTCCACACGCACCTCTCGGAGAGCGCGGCGGAGATCGAGATGGTGCAGCGGCTCTTCCCCTGGTCCAAGGACTACACCGACGTCTACGCGCGCTTCGGCCTCGTGGGCGAGACCTCCGTCTTCGCCCACGGCATCCACCTGTCGGAGCGCGAGTGCCAGGCCCTGCACGACGCAGGCTCGATGGTCGTCCACTGCCCGACCTCCAACGCGTTCCTGGGCTCGGGCCTGTTCGACATCGAGCACGTGGGCGCGGCCCGGCGCCCGGTCAGGGTGGGCGTCTCCACGGACGTTGGCGGCGGCACCAGCTACTCCCTGCTCCAGACCCTCGCCGAGGCGTACAAGATCGCCCGGCTCAAGGGCTGCCGCTTCGGCGCCTTCGACGGCTTCTACCTCGCCACGCTCGGCAACGCGCGCGGCCTCCGCCTCGATGGCGAGATCGGTACGCTCGATGCCGGCCGCTGGGCCGATGTCGTCGTTCTCGACCCAAGGGCGACGCCGGTGCTGGCCGCCCGCCAGGAGCTTTCGGAGACCCTGGAGGACGTGCTGTTCTCGCTGATGATGCTGGGCGACGACCGCGCCGTGCAGGCGGTCTACGTCAGGGGCGAGAGGGTCGCCGGCCGGGGCTAGGGCGCGTCCGACATGCACGGACGCTCTACACGCCGCGGGCTGTCTCGCACGTACGGTCCCACGCCTAAATCTTGGGGGTTTTTGGCGATTTTTCGGGGGTTTTTCGGAGAGTTTTTTTGGGGTTTATCCGAGATATTCCGAGACAAGGCGAGACAAGGCGAGACAAGGTGAGACAAAGTGAGACGCAGCGCGACGGGCGGCGGCCGAGCTCGAATTCTGCGGCCGCGATGCCGACAGCGGCCGTCGGCCGTCCCCCCGACGAGGTCCGCTTGTCCGGATTTCGCCTGGCTCGGAACGTGTGCTCTCGCGTTGTGTGGATACGCGGGCGGTTGACTGATCGCTGCATGGCCCGATCTTGCCGCGAACCGCCCGCGCCTTGCACGGCACCATGGTGCGGGGCCAGCCCGCGAGCGAGAACTGCCTGGAGCGTTTCCGTGCAAGACGGATACGCTCCTATGCTGCGGCCGATTTGATCTGTAACGCGCGGCGGGACAAGCTGTAGGGAGACCCCCGACCGACGGTGACGCGATGCGCACCACTGACCCCGGTTGCCAGTTCGGCTTTCTCATGGTCCCGAAGTTCTCGCTCGGGGCGTTCTCGAGCGCGATCGAGCCGCTTCGGCTCGCGAACTACGTCAGCGGCGAGACGCTCTACCAGTGGCGCACCGTCTCCATCGACGGCGACGCCGTGGCCTCGTCGGCCGGCGTCAGCGTCACCGCCGACCTTTCCATCGAATCGAGCGAGCGGCTGTCCACCGTCTTCGTCTGCGGCGGCATCGAGACCCACCTCTTCGAGGACAAGCGGCTCGCCAACTGGCTCAGGCAGATCGAGCGCCGCGGCACCAGCATCGGCTCCCTTTGCACGGGCAGCCACGTCCTCGCGCGCCTCGGGCTCCTCGACGGCTACCGCTGCACGATCCACTGGGAGAACCTGCCGGGCTTCGTCGAGGATTTCCCCGACATCGAGGTCAAGGAGGACATCTTCGTCATCGACCGCAACCGCTACACCTGCGCGGGCGGCATGGCGGCGTCGGACATGATGCTGAGCTTCATCAACCGCCACCACGGCTACGAGCTTGCCGCCGCGGTCTCCGAAGGGCTCATCGCCGAGCGCATCAGGGGCGAGGAGGACCACCAGAGAATGGCGCTGCGCCTGCGCCTTGCCGTGAGCCAGCCCAAGCTGCTCTCCGGCATCAACATCATGTCGGACAACATCGAGGCGCCGCTCAGCCAGACCGAGCTGGCCAGCGAGATCGGCCTTTCCACCCGCCAGCTCGAACGCTTGTTCCTGAAATACCTGAACTGCACGCCGAGCCGCTACTACCTGGAAATGCGGCTCAACCGGGCGCGCGCGCTGCTGCAGCAGACCTGCATGTCGGTGACGAACGTGGCGCTGGCGACCGGGTTCGTCTCCGCTTCCCACTTCTCGAAGTCCTACCGCCAGCACTTCGGCCACGCGCCGCGGGAGACCAAGCGTCTGACCGGCGCGGCACTGCCTGCCTGGGCAATGGACGACGCGCTGCCCGCCCCGTGACGCGCCTTCGCTTAGGCCGCGATCTGCGAGGTCGGACCGATCCCGGCGGCGGCGGGCGCTTTGTCGCGAACCGGCAAGCCTTCGTCGAGTCTGGAACAGTCTTGCACCCCGTCTGTAATTGAATACGTACTAGGTTCGGGCGCACGGCCGGGACCCTGGGAGGACGGCTGCGTCCGGGGCGAGCGCGCAATTCTCGCCACCCCTGTGCAGGCATGAACGGGACTGGATCCATGGCGGACGACGACCTCGATCTGAAATCACTGAGCGACGCCGACCTCGTCGAGCAGATGCACGACGACCTCTACGACGGCCTGAGAGAGGAGATCGAGGAGGGCGTGAACATCCTGCTCGAGCGCGGCTGGCAGCCCTACGCGATCCTGACCGACGCGCTGGTCGAGGGCATGCGCATCGTCGGCATCGACTTCCGCGACGGCATCCTGTTCGTGCCCGAGGTGCTCAAGTCCGCCAACGCCATGAAGGGCGGCATGGCCATCCTCCGCCCCCTGCTGGCGGAGACCGGCGCGCCGCGTTCGGGCAAGATGGTCATCGGCACCGTGAAGGGCGACATCCACGACATCGGCAAGAACCTCGTCACGATGATGATGGAGGGCGCCGGCTTCGAGGTGATCGACCTCGGCATCAACAACCCGGTCGAGAACTACCTGGCCGCGCTCGAGGAGCACGAGCCCGACATCCTCGGCATGTCGGCCCTGCTGACCACCACCATGCCCTATATGAAGGTCGTCATCGAGACGATGAAGGAGAAGGGCATCCGCGACGACTACCTGGTGATGGTGGGCGGCGCGCCGCTGAACGAGGATTTCGCCATGGCGGTCGGCGCCGATGCCTATTGCGCTGACGCCGCGATCACGGTCGAGACCGCCAAGGAGCTGATGAAGCGCCGGCACAACATTGGTGCCGCCGCGGCGGGCACCGCGTGACGGCGGCGCACACGCCGCCCGCGATGGCGGCGCCGGCGCATGCCGACCTCTCGGTCGACGACGAGGCGGCGTTCGCGAGCGCAGGCCCGGCCCGCGCCCTGGTCATCGCCTGCGGCGCGCTCGCCCGCGAGATCGTGGATTTTCGCGCCGCCAACGGTTTCGAGCATCTGGACATCACCTGCCTGCCGGCCAAGCTGCACAACCGGCCCCACCTCATCCCCGAGGCGGTGCGCACGAAGATCCAGGCCAACAAGGCCCGCTACCGCGCGATCTTCGTGGCCTACGGCGATTGCGGCACCGGCGGCCTGCTCGACAAGGTGATCGAGGAAGAAGGCGTCGAGCGGATCGAGGGGCCGCACTGCTACGCCTTCTACACGGGCCAGGAGGCGTTCGCGGCCATCACCGACGACGACCCCACCCAGTTCTTCCTGACCGATTACATGGTGCGCCAATTCGAGCGGCTCATCATTGCAGGCCTGGGCCTCGACCGCTGGCCCGAGCTGCGGGACGACTACTTCGGCAACTACATCAACTGCGTCTACATCTCCCAGGTCCGGGACGCCGACCTCGAGGCCAAGGCCCGCGCGGCGGCCGAGCGCCTCGGGCTCGGTTACGTCCACCGCCACGTCGGCTACGGCGAGCTCGCGGATTTCATGCAAACGGCGGCGGCAGCCGGCGAGGAAGCAGGAGCGCCATGACACGCACCATCGTCAGTTCCGCCACCAGGGACGTCGCGATCGGATTCGAAGAGCCCTTCTGCATCATCGGCGAGCGCATCAACCCCACCGGCCGCAAGCTGCTGATGGCGGAGATGGCGGCGGGCGACTATTCGCGGGTGGAGCGGGACGCGCTCGCCCAGGTCGCCGCCGGCGCGCACATGCTGGACGTGAACGCGGGCGTGCCGCTCGCCGACGAGCCGAAGATCCTCGCCGATTGCATCCGGCTCGTGCAGTCGCTGACGGACGTGCCGCTCTCTATCGACAGCTCCATCGTGGCCGCGCTGGAGGCGGGCCTCGAGGCCTACCAGGGCAAGCCGCTGCTCAACTCGGTCACCGGCGAAGAGGAGCGGCTGGAATCCGTGCTCCCGCTGGTGAAGAAGTACGGCTGCGCCGTCGTCGCCATCTCCAACGACGAGAGCGGTATCTCCGAAGACCCGGACGAGCGCTTCGCCATCGCGAAGATGATCGTCGAGCGCGCCATGGACCACGGCATCCCCAAGGAGGACGTGGTGGTCGACCCGCTGGTCATGCCCATCGGCGCGATCAACAAGGCGGGCGTGCAGGCCTTCGCCATCATGCGCCGGCTCAAGGAGGAGCTCGGCGTCAACTCCACCTGCGGCGCGTCCAACATCGGCTTCGGCCTGCCCAACCGGCCGAGCGTGAATGCGGCGTTCCTCAGCATGGCCGCGCGCTCCGGGCTCACGTCGGCCATCATGAACCCGCTGCACGAGGCCGAGGTCGCCGCCGTCATGGCCGCCGACATGATGAACGGCAACGATCCCGACTGCGCCCGCTGGCTCCGCCGCTTCCGCGAGCCGGCGGCCGAGGGGGCAGGCGAGGGCAGGCGCGGCCGGCGCGAGGGCCGCCGGCGCCGGCGGGAGGGCGCTACCGTCAGCGCGTGACGGCATGAGCGAAGCCGCCTTCGTCGTTTTCACCCCGTCCGGCAAGCGCGGGCGGTTCCCCACTGGCACCTCGATCCTCGATGCCGCGCGACAGCTCGGCGTCGATCTCGATTCTGTGTGCGGGGGGCGGGGCCTCTGCGGCCGCTGCCAGGTGGAGGCCGGCGCGGGCCGCTTCGCCAAGTTCGCGATCGAGAGCGCGCCCGGCAATCTGAGCCCGCCGGGTGAGAGGGAGGCGCGCTACGCTTCTCGCCGCTCGCTCGCCGACGGCCGCCGGCTGGGCTGTTCGGCGCTGATCCAGGGCGATCTCGTCATCGACGTGCCGCCCGAGAGCCAGGTCCACAAGCAGGTCGTGCGCAAGCGCGCCGAGGCGCGGGACTACACCACCGACCCCGCCATCCGGCTGCACTATGTCGAGGTCGCCGAGCCCGACATGCACAACCCGCGCGGCGATTTCGAACGCCTCGCGGATGCGCTTGGCGAGCAGTGGGGTCTGGGCGCTCTCGCGTGCGATCTGCACGTCCTGCAGGGCCTGCAGCGCGCGCTCCGCGAGGGCGAGTGGTCGGTGACGGTCGCCGTCCACGGGGCCGCGCACATCGTCGCCGTCTGGCCCGGCTTCCGCGACCAGGCCTTCGGCGCCGCCTTCGACATCGGCTCCACCACCATCGCCTGCCATCTCGCGGAGCTTTCGAGCGGCGCAGTGGTCGCCTCAGCGGGCCGCATGAACCCGCAGATCCGCTTCGGCGAGGACCTGATGAGCCGGGTCTCCTACGTCATGATGAACCCCGGCGGCGAGGCGGAGCTGACCGAGGCCGTGCGCGGTGCGGTGAACGCGCTGATCGGCGCGGTCGCGGACGAGGCGGGACTGGAACGTGGCGACATTCTCAACGCCACCTTCGTCGGCAACCCGATCATGCACCACCTGCTGCTCGGCATCGACCCGACCGAGCTGGGCGGCGCCCCCTTCGCGCTGGCCCGGTCGGACGGGCTGAACCTGCGGGCCAGCGACATCGACCTCGACATCAACCCCGGCGGCCGGGTCTACGCGCTGCCCTGCGTGGCGGGCCACGTGGGGGCGGACGCGGCGGGCGTCGTGCTCTCCGAAGCGCCGCACCGCTCGGACGAGACGGTGCTGATCGTCGACGTCGGCACCAACGCCGAGATCGTGCTCGGCAACAGGGAGCGCCTGCTGGCCGCGTCCTCGCCCACCGGCCCGGCCTTCGAGGGCGCGCAGATCGAGGCAGGCCAGCGCGCGGCGCCCGGCGCCATCGAGCGCGTCCGTATCGACCCGGACACGCTGGAGGCGCGGGTCAAGGTCATCGGCTGCGACCTCTGGTCCGACGAGGAGGGCTTCGCCGAGGCCACCGCCGTCACCGGCGTCACCGGCATCTGCGGCTCGGGCATCATCGAGGCGCTGGCGGAGATGTACCTCGCCGGCATTCTGCTGGCCGACGGCACCATCGCAGGCGGCGCCCAGGCCAGGACCGCGCGCATCTTGGAAGAGGGGCGCACCTTCCGTTACCTGCTCCATCCCGGCGAGCCCGAGATCTGCATCCATCAGAACGACGTGCGCGCCATCCAGCTGGCCAAGGCGGCGCTCATGGCGGGCGCGCGGCTGCTCATGGACCGCTTCGAGATCGGGAGCGTCGACCGCATCGTGCTGACCGGCGCCTTCGGCAGCCATATCGACCCGCTCTACGCAATGGTCCTCGGCATGATCCCGGACTGCCCGCTCGACAGGGTGAGCGCGGCGGGCAACGCCGCCGGCACGGGCGCGCTGATCGCGCTCCTCGACAGCGCGGCGCGCGATGAGATCGAAACCGTGGTGCGCGGCATCGAGAAGGTGGAGACCGCCGTCGAGCCCGCGTTCCAGCGCCACTTCGTGGACGCCATGGCGATCCCCCACGGCACGGCGGACTACGTCCACCTGCCGCAGCACGTCACGCTCCCCGCCGCCGACGCGGCCCCGGCTCCGGGAGCGCGCCGCCGCAATCGCCGCCGCCGGCAGGAACGCCGCGGGCGCGGCAGCGCGTAAGGACAAAGCGGGGCAACGAGCTCCGGCTCTATATCGCGCGATCAGTCGAGGCAACGGATAACGTCGAAATAGGCGATCGTATCGACTTCGATATGCTCTTCCAGACCCTTGAAGGAGATCGACCCGGTCGGGTTCAGTCCCTGGTCCGTAACGATAATCGCCATGCTGCGTATATCCGCCTTACGGACGGTAATCTGCTGCGTTACACGGTCCGCGTAGTCGACGTGCTCGCTCCACACTTTGCCGGGGAATGTCACCCACGCCTTACCACAAATGATGTCCGCGGTGGCTCCTGACGGAAGCAACAACAGGAACAGGGAAATCAGGAGCGCTATTCGCATGGGACCATCCTCTCGTCCGACACGGAGCCGAGCCTAACCCGCAATTCTCACCAGGGTCACGGCCTGCGTCGCGTCCAGGCGTTCGATCCGCCAGGAGCGGGCTGAAAATCGTATCGGGGAATACGGTTGAGGCCCGCGACGCCGCGGGCGGGCGCCTGGGCGCGACCCGGAGGGCGGCGCTCTCCAATCGACAGTGTGCGTCACGGCGCTTGCCCGATGTCCCTGCATCGCGCTGCGCGCCGTTCCTACCCTGTCGGCCGGACAGTGCCGCGCAGACCATGACCCTGGTGAGAAATGCGGGCTAAACCGATGAGCACGGATCATGGAACTTGACTTGAGGAACTACGCGAAGGCGTCAGGCATGGAGTCCTTCTTCTTGGCGATGAACTCCTTGAGCGCCTCGTCGATGCCGGGGTCGATGGGCGGCGCCTTGTACTGGGTCAGCATCGACTTGAAGAGGTCGTGCGCCCGCTGCGTCGCGTCCTTGGAGCCGTCGGCCTGCCACTGCTCGTAGCTGGAGTTGTCGGCAATCGTGGAGCGGTAGAACGCGGTCTCGAAGTTCGCCTGCGTATGCGCGCAGCCGAGGTAATGGCTGCCGGGCCCCACCTCGCGGATCGCGTCCATCGCCTGGCCGTTGGCCGAGAGATCGTAGCCGCCCGCCAGCACCTGCATCATGCCCATCTGGTCGGCGTCCAGGATGAACTTCTCGTAGCCGCTGGCGAGCCCGCCTTCCAGCCAGCCCGCGCCGTGCAGCACGAAGTTGGCGCCGGCGAGCACGGTCGGCAGCAGGGTCTGGGCGCTCTCGTAGGCCGCCTGCGCGTCGGGGAGCTTCGAGGCGGTCAGCGATCCGCCGCTCCGGAAGGGGACGCCGAGCCTGCGCGCCAGCGCCGCGAGGCCGAAGATGGCGAGCGTCGCCTCCGGCGTGCCGAAGGTCGGCGCGCCGGTCTGCATCGACATCGAACTCAGGAAGCTGCCGAAGATCACGGGCGCCCCCGGCCGGCAGAGCTGCACCAGCGCCATGCCCGCCATGGCCTCCGCCAGCGTCTGCGCCATCGTGCCGGCGAGAGAGACCGGCGCCATCGCGCCAGCCAGGATGAACGGCGTGACCAGCAGTCCCTGGTTCGCGCGCGCGTAGACCTTGAGCGCGCCCAGCATGGTGGCGTCGAAGGTCATCGGCGAGTTGGCGTTGATCAGGCTGACCATCACCGCCTGGGCATCGACGACGTCGGCGCCGAAGAGGATCTTCGCCATCTCGACCGAATCCGCCGCGCGTTCGGGATGCGTGACCGAGCCCATGAACGGCTTGTCGGAGTAACGCATGTGCGCGTAGACCATGTCGAGGTGGCGCTTGTTCACCGGCACGTCCACCGGCTCGCACACTGTGCCGCCGGAGTGGTGCATCGCGGGCGTCATGTAGGCGAGCTTGACGATGTTCTGAAAATCCTCGAGCTGGGCGTAGCGGCGCCCCTTCTCGATGTCGTAGATGAAGGGCGGGCCGTAGACCGGCGCGAAGACGAGGTTGCGCCCGCCCATCTCCACCGAGCGCTCAGGATTGCGCGCGACCTGGGTGAAGGACGCTGGCGCGGTCGAGACCAGGTGGCGCGCGAGCCCGCGCGGAAAGCGCACCCGCTCGCCGTCGATATCCGCGCCGGCCTCCCTGAAGAGTTCGAGCGACTCGTCGTCCTCGCGAAAATCGATCCCGATCTCCTCGAGGATGGTGTCCGCGTTCTTCTCGACCAGCGCCAGTCCCTCCTCGCTCAGGAGGTCGACCGAGGGGATGTCGCGCGTGATGTAGCGCAGGTGCTCGATCTTGCCGCCGGTCCGCTCCGCACGTCGTGCCGCGCGCCCGCCGCCCCGGCGTCCGCTTCGTTTCGTCATGGTTTCGCTGCCGTCTGACCCCTGCCGTCCGGCCCGGAATCTATCGCCGTTTGTCCCTGACCGCACGTTTCAGGGGGAAGGGTGGCACGCGGGATCGGCCGCACTATCGGAATTGCGACGGAAAACGGCCAGACTGCGCCGATGTCCGGTGAGAGGACCTGAGCGGTGCGCGTGCTCATCGCAGGCGGCGGCATCGGCAGCCTGACGGCGGCGCTCCGCCAACGCCGCGCTCTTACTGTCCGCGGATCAAGTCGGCGGCCTTCTCCGCGATCATGATGACCGGGGACGCGGTGTTGCCCGACGTGATCCGGGGCATGATGGAGGCGTCGACGACCCTGAGCCCCTTCAGCCCGTGCACGCGCAGGTCCGCGTCCACCACGGCATCCGGGTCCTGCCCCATCTTGCACGTCCCCGTCGGGTGAAAGATCGTCGTCGCGATGTTGCCGACCTCCGTGACAAGGTCGTCGTCGGAGCGAACCTCGGGGCCGGGCAGAAGCTCCGTCGGCGCATGGGGCTTCAACGCTTCCGCCGTCATGATCCGGCGGACCTGGTGCACGGACTCGACCGCAATGCGGCGGTCGTGCGCCGTGGAAAGATAGTTCGGCTTGATCTCGGGCTGCGCGTCGAGGTCAGTGGTCGTCACATGGCAGGTGCCCCGGCTCTCGGGGCGCAGGTTGCAGACCGACATCGTGATGGCGGGGTAGGGGTGGAGCGGATCGCCCAGCCGGTCGGTGGAGAGCGGCTGTACGTGGTACTCCAGGTCGGGCGTGGCGAGCGCGGGATCGGACTTCGTGAACATCCCGAACTGGCTCGGCGCCATGGACATCGGCCCGCTCCGCCTCAGCGCGTATTCGAGCACGATGCCCGCCTTTCCCCAAAGACTGTTCGCGAGCGTGTTGAGCGTCCGCGCGTTCCGCACGCCGAAGACCGTGCGGATCTGCAGGTGGTCCATCAGGTTCTCGCCGACGCCGGGGCTTTCGTGCGTTACCTCGATGCCGAGCCCTGCCAGCCGCGCCGGCTGGCCGATGCCGGAAAGCTCCAGGATCTTGGGTGAGTTGATGGAGCCTGCGGCCAGCAGCACCTCGCCGTCGGCCCGCGCCTCGTGCCGCGCTCCCTTGCGCCGGTAAACGAGGCCTTTCACCGCGCGCCCTTCGAGGATCAGCCGCTCGGTCTCGGCCTCCAGGATCACGCGCAGGTTGGGCCGCTTCATCGCGGGCTTCAGGAACCCGCTCGCCGTGGTCCAGCGCACGCCCTTGCGCTGGTTCACCTCGAAGAAGCCAGAGCCCTCGTTGTTGCCGTCGTTGAAGTCGGCGCGGGGCTGGATGCCGAACTCCTTCGCGGCCTCCTGCACCGCTTCGAGGATCTCCCAACGCAGCCGCTGCGTGGTGACCTTCCAGCCGCCGCCGGTGCCGTGCATGGGCGTCGCCCCGGCGTAGTGGTCCTCGGACTTCAGGAAGTAGGGCAGGACGTCGTCCCACCCCCAGCCGAGGTTGCCGAGCTGGCGCCAGCCATCGTAGTCCGCCGCCTGGCCCCGCATGTAGATCATGCCGTTCACCGCCGTGCACCCGCCCAGCACCTTGCCGCGCGGATAGACGAGGCTTCGCCCGTTGAGGCCCGGCTCCGGCGCCGTCTTCATCATCCAGTCAGTGCGGGGGTTGCCGATGCAGTAGAGGTACCCCACCGGGATGTGCACCCAGTGGTAGTTGTCGCTGCGCCCGGCCTCCAGCAGCAGGACGCGGGTGCGGGGATCTTCGGTGAGGCGGTTCGCGAGCACGCAGCCGGCGGTGCCCGCGCCCACGACGATGTAGTCGTAGCGGCCTTCGAGCGGCGCGGGGTCCGGCATCCGCGTCCTCTCCCTGCCCGCTACATCGAGAGGCCGAGCCGGCCGCGGGTGAGCTGGAACTCAGTGACCCCGCGCGACCAGAGCGCAGGCCGGTAGCGGCCGGACGCCACGTCGGCGACGAGCACCGCAAGCGCGGCGACGGTCGCGTCGACGTCGTGCCCCGGCGCGACGACCCGGTCGAGGTCGTCTCCGTACACGGCGGCGACATCTGCGTCGGCAGTCACCTGCACCAGCGGGAGCATCGGGTGTCCCTGCAGCGGGGTGTTCCCGACGTGGCAGAGCATCAGGTCCACGCCGGCGGCACCCAGCCCGGCGAAGGCCTCCACGGCGTTCTCCGTCGGGGTTTCCATGACGTGGAACCCGGTGCGCGCCGCCGGCCGGCCGAAGGCGAGCGAGGCGCGGGGCACCGTGCCGTCTGCGAACACCGCGTGCCGGAACCCGTCGTTGCCCAGCAGTCCCCCGCTGTCTGGCACGACCACGGTGGCGCCGGCCGCGACGAGGCCCGTTGCCAGCCGGCCGAAGGCCTCGCCCATCGCGCGCGCCAGCGGGCCGTCCGCCACGAGGGCGAGGCGCAGCTCGTCGGCACCGACGCGCCGCCTGCCGGAATCCGCCGCGGCACGGGCCGCCGCCATCTCTTCAAGCTGCCGGGTCACTTTCGCCTGCACGCTGGCGATCCCGCCATCGAGCTGCACGCTCGCCCAGCCGAAGCGCTCCGCCGCGACGCCCCGCCCGGCGAGGTGGTTGCGAACCGCATCGTTGTGGGTCATCTCGCAGCCGTGCTCCAGCAGCACCGCGTGGCGGACGCTCCGGTGCGCGAGGTGGCCGGTGAGCGTGTCGAGGTAGAGCCCGGCCCCGTTGGCGGAGCCGCAGCCCTCCGTGTGCACGAGAGCGACGAAGCGCGAGACGTCGCTCCAGGCCGGCGGGTTCGCGTCCAGCTCGTCCGCGATGAGGCGCGCGACCTGGCCCGAGCAGAGGCTCGTCGGCATCACCAGGGCGACCTGATCCGCCGCCACGCCCTCGTCGGTGACCAGCGCATCGAAGGCGAGGTCGAGCGGCGGGGCGTCCCGCACCGGCAGCGGCCGGCCCTCTGGCGCGGGCTGGCGCGCGATCTCCTCCAGCCCGTCCGTGCCCGTGCGCGGCCAGTCACGCCAGACCGATACCTGCGCGTGACCTGCGAGCTCGCCCTTGCTGCGCTGGCCGGACGCGATGTCGAGCGCGAGCTCGAAGGTCTCGGTGCCGAGCGCGTCCATCTCCATGCCGTCGTTGTAGCGGCCGGCGTTCACGTCCATCTCGTTCGCCAGCAGCTCGAAGCGGCCGGTGGTGGTTACGAACTTGAGCGTCGGCACGAAGGGGAAGTTGGTGATCGAGCCGTTGCCCGTGATGAACAGGATGAGGTTGGAGCCCGCCGCCACCTGGCCCGCGATGCTCTCCAGGTCGTTGCCGGGGCTGTCCATGAAGTAGTAGCCGGGCTCGCGCATGGGCGCGCCGTAGTCGATGACGTGGTCGAGCCGCACCTCCGGCGCCTTCTTGCGCGCGGCCCCCAGCGACTTCAGCGCAATGTTGTAGAGCCCCCGAAAATTGTTCCCGCCCGTGGGGTTGCCTTCCGCCGTGGCCCCGTGGTTCGCGGCGTAGCGCTTGAAGTTCTCGATCTTGCCCAGGAATGCCCGGGCGGTCGCGGCATCGCGCACGTTCTCCAGCACGTAGGGCTCCGCGCCGATGAGCTCGTCGGTCTCGGCCAGGTTCGCGGCGCCGCCGTGGCGGATGACTTCCTTCGCCACCCAGCCGGCGAGCGCGTTGCCGGAGACGCCGGAGAACGCGTCCGAGCCGCCGCACTGCAGCGCGAGGCGGAGTTCGCCTGCGGGTTCCGGCGTGCGCTCGGCGGCGGCGACCTCGGGCAGCCAGCCTTCGATCAGCGCGCACGCACGCGCGACCTCGTCGTCGAACCCGCGCCCGATGCGGAAGAACGCATGGGGCACGTGGTCGAGCGGGTCGGCGCGATCTGCCATGAAGCGCCGCAGGTCGTCGTTGCCGTAGGCGCCCGTGCCGTCGTCGGCCGCGAGCACCGCGCCCACGTTGGGGTGTACGACAAAGCCTGCGAGTACGCGCAGCACGTGGCCCAGGTTGTTGGGCCGCCCCTGGCCGCCGCCCTCGGTATGGGTGACGGCCACCACGCCGTCGATCCCGGCAGGCGCCTTGGTTGCTGCCCGGTCCGCAACCGCACGGACGAACCCGTTGGCGCGCGAGGTGGTGGCGATCACGACCACGAAGTTCCGGGTGCCCACGCCGCGCCCACCGGGGCGGCGGAAACCATGGAACGTCGCCGCACTGGCCGCGGGCGCGACCTGCGCGCCCGGCGCGAACGTCGCGTCGTCCAGCGTGTAGGTCTCGATGGTGTCGACGAAGTTGGCGCTCTCCGGCAGCGCGAAGTCGATGTCGCGTGCCCCGAGCGCCGCCAGGATTCTCTCGTTGCAGACGTACTCGCCGGGCTCGAGCGCACGGGTCGCGATGCCGAAGGGCAGGCCCCAGGAGGTGAGCTGCGCGCCCTGCGGGGTCGGCGCGCGGACGAAGCGATGCCCTTCGAGGACCGTGTGGGGCAGGCGAAATTCGCCGCTGCCGTCGGCGACGCGGATGCCGGCCTCCAGGCGCCGCGTCGCGATGGCGACGTTGTCGGTCTCCGCCGGCACGCGGGCCACGCGGTCGAAATCGAAACGATCGTCCATTGCGTCTTCCCTGGCGCTGCACGGTGCTTGTCGCACGGCGCCTTCAATATCGGGAAATGCCGCCCAAGGGTAGTCTCGCGCCTTGACAGCGGGCGGCGCGATTCTTCTAATCGCCTGCCGGGCGGGCGCTTAGCTCAGCGGGAGAGCACCGTCTTCACACGGCGGGGGTCGCTGGTTCAAATCCAGCAGCGCCCACCAGCCCGGCCTGCCGGCGCCGCGCAGCGCCGGCCCGGCCGCGCCGCCCGAGCGGCAACCCAGCGGGAGCGAGAATAATGGCAGAGGTCGCGTGCGTGCTCGATTGCCGGGACCAGCTCGGCGAGAGCCCGGTCTGGTGCCCCGTCGACCAGCGGCTCTACTGGCTCGACATCAAGGGCCAGTCGATCAGCTGGCTCGCGCCGGCGAGCGGCGAGTACAAGCAGGTGCCGGTGGACGAGCAGCCGGGCTCGCTGGTGCTGCGCGAAGGGGGCGGCATGGTGGTCGCCTTCTACGGCGGCTTTCGCTTTTTCGATCCCGAGACCGGCGCGGTCGAGACCATCCGCGAGGTCGAGCAGGACACGCCCGACAGCCGCATGAACGACGGTCGCTGCGACCGGCAGGGCCGCTTCTGGGCCGGCAGCATGGACGACGGCATGGTGGGCCGCCCGCTCGGCTCGCTCTACCGGCTCGACCATGATCTCAGCCTGCACAGGCAGGAGACCGGAATCGTCGTCTCCAACTCCATCGCCTTCAGCCCCGACGGCGGCACCATGTACTTCGCCGATCTCGACCAGGACGTGATCTGGGCTTACGACCTCGACACCGCCTCCGGCGCGATCTCCAACAAGCGCGTCTTTGCGGGCCCCGGCAGCGCGCCCGGCATCCCCGACGGCTCCACCGTGGACTCGGAAGGCTACGTCTGGAACGCGCGCTGGAACGGCTGGTGCGTCGCCCGCTTCGCGCCCGACGGCACGCTCGACCGCACGATCGAGATGCCCTTCCAGCAGGTGACCTGCCCGATGTTCGGCGGGGCGGACCTCGACGTGCTCTACGTCACCGGCGCCTCTTTCAACCTGAGCGAAGACGCGCTCGCGGGTCAGGAGCAGGCCGGCAGCATCTTCGCCGTCACCGGCACGGGCTGCACCGGCCTGCCGGAGCCCCGCTTCAAGGGCTGAGCGAGGCGGGGCCGCAGCCCCGCCCCACTTACGCGGTCTAGAGCGTATCCGTTTTGCACGGAAACGCTCTGACTCTTTGTCGCTCACGGCAGCCGGCCTTTGGCCGGCGCCTGCGCGGGCGCGCCGCATACGCGGCGGGCCGCTGTCGCGGCCTATCGCGCGTCCGTCAAAGTCGGACGCGCTCTAGCCCGCCGGGATGACCCGGGCGGCGCGCATGTCGTCGAAAATCTCGATGAAGTTCTGGTCGGTGTCGATGGCTTCGGTGAAGCCGTACTGGAGCCGCTTGGTGTCTTCGAGGATGGTGTCCCAGGTGCGGCCGAAGTTCCAGTCGGCGAAGCCCCAGTCGCCGAGATCCGAGAACGCCATGCCCTTGAGCTGGTGCTTGCGCGCGATCTCGTCCCAGACGGGGCCCTTGTCCGCCATGAAGTCCGCGAGCTTCATCGGCACGAGCACGCCTGGCCGGCAGCCGAAATACTCGGTGAAGAGCGGCCAGAGGTTGCACCAGCGCATGCCGGACGCGTTGGTCACGTTGAAGGCCTCGCCGGCGCAGGCGGGGTTCTGAGCGGCCCAGGCGGCGCAGCGGCCGAGCAGCCTGGCGTCGACGAACTTGTTGAAGGCCGTGAACGCCGCCTCCGGCCCCGGGTAGTTGAGGGGCACGTCCATCTCCTTGCACACGGAGGCATAGACCGCGACAAGCGAGGCGGTATTGAGCGGGATGCCCTCGGCAAAGCCCACCACGGCTTCGGGCCGCAGCATGGTGTAGTGCCAGGACTTGCCCTGCTGCAGGTCGGCGATGAAGTCCTGCTGGTTGTAATAGAAGTTGGGCGGCAGGTGGCGCGGGTCGGTCTCCTTCGACGGCGTCTTGTGCGGGCCCAGGTGGACGCCGTAGTACTTGCCGCCCTGCACCAGGATCACGCGCTCCAGCGTGGGCGAGACCGGCTCAATCACGCCGACGGAGTTGACCACGAGCGCGAGGTTGCCCTCGACGTTCTCGGCCTCGACGCCGCCGGAGAGGCCGGCGTAGAAGATGTGGGTGACGTCGGTGAGCCCTGCGAGCTTCTCGGCGGCTTGCGCCTCGTCCAGCAGATCGACGGAGATGAAGGTGGCGTTGGTCTCGAAGTTCGCCGGCCTGCGCGACAGCCCGACGATCTCCCACCCGCCTTCGGCCTCGAGTGCCTGGATGATGTTGCGCCCGATCATACCGAGGCCGCCGACGACGACCGCCTTACCCTTCGCCATTCCCTGATCTCCTCATTGCTCTGCTGCGGGCTCTGCCCGGACGGCGCGCATGATAGGCAGCCGGCCCCGGCGGTCAAACCGGCGCCGCGCCCGCTCGCGCATCTCGCGGCTGTCCTCGCCGAACGCTACCGTCCGCGCGATCCCGCCCCCTCCGGCTCGGCGGTCGCGACGGGTCGTTTCATGGCGGCAAAACCGTTCGGGAACTGGCCGGTGGTCACAGGGGGCGATCTTCCGGCTCGGCCTCGAAGCGTCCGGAAAGCAGGTAGCGATAGAGCCTGAACGCCAGCTGTTCCTGGTGCGACTCCAGCCAGCGCCGGGTGTCGGGCGCCAGAGCCAGGGTCCGGCAGGGCCGGTCTGCAACCACGCTGCTCGCGTTCGAGTCGAGCGCGCCTGCCGGCCAGACCGCATCGCCCGGCCCCAGCTGATAGAGTCTGGCGCCCGCATCGTCGAACGCGGAGGCCCGGCCGGAAAGCAGCAGTTGCAGGCCTTCGTCCGGCGCATCCTGCCCGGCGAGGGGCTGGCCCGCCGCATAGTCGCGCGGATGCAGCCACTCTCCCAGGTCCGCGATCAGGTCCTCGAACTGGATCTGCCGGTCCAGGTAGCGCTCGAGGTCTTCGCCGGCGTGCTCCAGTATTTCCTTGCGCCGCTCTCCCGCCGCGTCCACGTCCGCTCTCCAGGCCGCGATGACGATGTCCTCGCAGTGCTCGAGCGCGCGGTCCACGTTGGGCTCCATCAGCAGTTCGGAGAACGCGGCCGGCGGCAGGGTCCGCTCCAGCCCGATCCGCAGCGGCTCGGAGACTCCGCACAATACCACCCGAACCCCGGCGGCCTCGGCGCGTTGCAGGAACCTGCCGAGGACGCTGACCGCAGAGAAGTCGAAGCCGGAGACCCTGCCGAAGTCCAGCATGAGACAGGCCGGCGGCGAGGAACCGCTCAGCGTCTGCCGAAGCTGCTCGGCGAGCGGGACGACGCTGCCGAAGAAGATATAGCCGCGCAGCCGATAGGCCAGCACCCGGTCTCCCTCCGCCAGCAGGATGGCGTGATCGGTGACGGGCCGTGCCTTGTTGCTCTGGCGCTCGCGCAGGGTGAACCGCGTCTCGACGGAGTCCACCCGGCCGAGGCGCACGGCGAAGAGCACGAGCGTCGCCGCGATGCCGGCGCCCACGCCCTCGAGCAGCCCGAGCGCTATGATGATCGCGAAGATCAGCAGGATGATGCCGTACTCCTGCCGGGGCAGGCGCTTCCAGCTCTTCACCAGCCCCTCGTCCAGCATGCCGGCACCGGCAAAGACCAGCATGCCGCCGACGAGCGGCGCCGGAACCAGCTCCAGCATCCCGTCGCCCAAGAGCAGCGCGGCGCCGATGACGAGGGCGGCGATCACGCCGGTCAGCCGCGTCGTTGCGCCGAACAGCTTGCTGCGCAGCGAGGCGGGAACGACCAGGGTCGATACCGTGCCGCCCCCCAGGCCGGAGATCACGGTCGCGAAGCCCTTGGCCCTGAACTCCCGGTCCCAGTCGAGCTCGCTGTTCACCGCAAGCTCCAGGCCCGCGATGTTCATGACGACGCAGATGAGGGCGACCAGGATCAGCGTCAGCATGTCGGGGACCTGCCCGGCCATCGCCGACCAGTCCACGTGCGCGAAGTCGGCCGGCGACAAGGCCGGCCACAGGCTTTCCTCCACCGTGCTCGTGAACAGCAGGCCCGCGGCTCTCGCCTCGTCGCCGCCAATGCCGAGGGCGAAGAGTGCGAGATGGCTTGCGCCGACGAAGAGCACGACGCTCACCGGCAGAATCAGCGGATGCCGCCAGCGCCTCATCGACAGGTAGAGGGCGAGCCCGTAGGCCGCGCCCGGCGCCCACTTCCACAGCTCGTCGGGATCGAAGTACGACGGAACCGCCGCCCAGTGCGGATCGACCCCCATCATGGAGAGCGCCGCGATGCAGACGGCGCCGCCGATTCCCGCGACGAACCCGCCCGCAACGGGGTAGGGAATGAAGCGCACCACGTTGGCGAGACGAAACTGGCCGATCATGAGGCAGAACGCGCCCGTGGCGAGCGCAGCGATGATCAGCGCAGCCGCGGTGGTGACGAACAGCGCGTCGCCCTCGGCCGCCATGGTGGAGCCGATGACGGCCATCCCGATCACGAGCGCGGGCGACAGTCCTGAAATCGCGCCGCGAAAGCCGCTTGAAAGCGCGATGAGCAGACAGGCGGCGAAGTTCCCGAACAGCACGAGGCCCACGCCCTGCGACGTGTAGGGGGCCAGCGGGCCGGAGAAGATGAAGGTTCCGAAGGCGACCTGGGCGGCCAGCAGCCCGAGGCCTGAGGTGAAGCCGGCCGACAGCGCCGGCGTGACCTTCCCCGACAGGATGTCCGCGCGCAGCTCGGCGGCGAGATTTCGGATCACGGACGTCACCTGACGATACTTGCTGGGAGCCCATCGGGACGCCGACTAATTGATCGCGGCCGGGTCCCACGCTTAGGATACATTGGATTGCCCAGTTCATGGACCCACGCAGGGCGCGTCATCGCGGTCTAGCAATGACCGCTGCCCTGACCAGTGTTAGCCTGGTTGACATGGCCTCAGGCCACTGGACAGATGCAGAGAACGATCTCATCGTCGCGGACTATTTCGCGATGCTTGCAGACGATCTCGAAGGGCGTCCTTACAACAAGGCCGAACACAATCGGCAGTTGCAAACGCGAATCGGCCGCGGCCACGGTTCAGTCGAGTACAAGCATCAGAACATCAGCGCCGTCCTGAAGGGTCTCGGCGAGACTTGGATTGAGGGCTACAAGCCTGCGTTCAACTTTCAAGCCTCGCTTGCGGATGCCGTCGTCCGTTGGCTGCATCACAGTGGGGGATACGCAACATCGCACGGGACAGTGCAGCCCCATCTCAAGGATGCAGCCGTACTCGATATTGAAACACCGCCAACGCTTCGTAATCGCCCGCCACCTGACGAACTCGAACAGATGCTGGCGATCGCAAGAAAATTCGACGTGGCTGCACAAGGCGAGCGAAACCGCGCTCTCGGCCGGGCCGGTGAGGAACTCGTACTCATCCATGAGAAGGCTACGCTGAGCGGGGTCGGGCGTTCCGACTTGGCGAGACAGGTGAGATGGGTGTCGGACGAAGACGGCGACGGAGCCGGATACGACATTGCGAGTTTTTCGCCCGAAGGCCAAGCCCGGCTGATCGAGGTCAAGACTACGAACGGATGGGAGCGCACCCCGTTTCACATTACCCGGAACGAACTTGCAGTGTCGAAGCAGCGACCTGAGGAGTGGTGTCTCTTACGGCTGTGGAACTTCGCACGGGAACCGAGAGCCTTTGAGCTTCGCCCGCCTCTCGAAGGACACGTATCACTTATCGCTACCAACTACGAGGCGAGACTTCACTGATCTACATCAGTCTGCGGGTTGGGGCGCCATCGTGGTTCCCGTGTCCGATCCGGCGGCACTAATAGGGCCATGTGGCCCGGTCGGGTATTCTGGCACCGTTGCGCGACCGGCCTGGGGGAGGGCGCCATGACACGCGACTGGGACGAGCTGGAACGCTGGGACCGCGCCTACTACCTGCACGGGCTGCAGGCGGAGGACGAGCACAGCTTCACGGGCGTCGACGCGACCGACGGCAACTACCTCGTGCTCGCCGACGGCACCAGGCTGCTCGACTTCATGAGCCAGCTGATCTCCGACAACCTGGGCCACCGGCACCCGGCGATCCACGGTGCGCTCGCCGAGGCGATGGAGCGCTACGGCCACGTCACCTACACGATGGCGAACGAGTACCGCGCCCGGGCGGCGAAACTCGTGATCGCGGACATCCTCGGCAACGCGGGCTGGGCCGGCCGCCTTCGCATCCTGCCCTCGGGCACCGAAGCTGTGGAGAGCTGCATCATGATGGCGAGGCTCTACACGGGCCGCAGCGTCATCCTGAGCCAGGCCCACTCCTTCCACGGCATGACCGTGGGCTCCACCATGATGCGGGGCTACCGCAACAACATCTCGACCGATGCGGGATTCGGCGACGTTGCCGACGTGCCGGGCTACCCGCCGCACGGCTACATCCCGATTCCGCCGCCCGAGCACGAGGACTGGGCCGGGGAGGGGCGGCTCCCCTCGCTCGAGGCGACGGAGCATATCGTGCGCGCCATCGGGGCCGAGAACGTCGCCGCGGTCATCGCCGAGCCCATGCTGGGCGCGGGCGGCACCTTCCCCCATGCGGACTACATGCCGGGCTTGCGCGCGCTCTGCGACAAGTACGGCTTCCTCTGGATCGCCGACGAGGTGATCACGGGCTTCGGGCGCCTCGGCGAGTGGTTCGGCTACATGCACTGGCCGGGGGTGAAGCCCGACCTGATGGCTGCAGGCAAGGGCATCAACGGCTCGGCGCTGCCGGTCGGCGCCGTGATCGCGAGCACGCCGATCGCCGACTACTTCGAGAAGGCCCGCTGGTGGACCGGCAGCACGTGGGACGGCCACCCCCTCGTCTGCGCGACCATCGTCGGCAACCTCGAATACCTGCTCGCCCACGACATCATGCAGCAGGTGCGCCAGCGCGGCGCCTACCTGAAGGACCGGCTCGACGGGCTGAAGGAGAAGCACGCCTCGGTCGGGCGCGTGTCCGGGCGCGGCCTCTTCTACACGGTCGATCTCGTGGACGGGAACGGCGCGCCCATCGTGCCGGAAGACCGCTACTCCCCCTTCACCGGCGACCTCGCCCAGCACCCCAACGCCATCGTCGCGGCCGAGAACGCGAAGCGCGGCGTCTTCATGGGCGGCTTCTCGCCCAACACGATCAAGCTCGGCCCGCCCTTCACCATCACGCAGGAGGAGATCGACACCGCCACGGACGCGCTCGACGCCGCGCTCACGGTGATCGACGAGCGCTTCGCCGGCTGAGGACTCCCGGCTAAGGCATCTCCTCGATGGTGGGGAGCGAGGGGATCCGGTCGAGCCAGTGCTGCTTCGAGCGGTTGTAGATGTGGACCTTCGGCACCAGCTCATCGCGCTGCTTGATGGTGCCCACGCGAAGGCCATAGAACGGCCCCGCCGGGTCCGAGGTCGCGAAGATGGGTGAGCCGCAGGTCCCGCAGAAAGCCTGCTGGCGCCGGTTGCCGCTGTCCGCGATCTTCACGTAGACGGAAAGCTCGCCGGAGAGCAGGTTGAAGGCGTCCTCCTTCGTGAAGGCGACCGTGCGGAAGGCCGAGCCCGAGAGCGTCTGGCAGTCCGTGCAGTTGCAGATGAGGAGCCGGTTCGTGTCGAGCTCCGCCTCGTATGTGATCTGCCCGCAGAAGCAGGCGCCCTCCACATTCATCCTTGACCTCCCGTTTCTGAAATCCGGTTCACTCTGCCGCATCCCGTGCCGGGGGAGCGGCTGCGGCCCTCAGCCGGCGCGTCCCGGCCTCGTCGACGTTGCCGTCCTCGTCGAGGGCCACGCGGAAGACATCGCGGGCCACCTCCGGCGAGACCCAGCGCTCGCGCACGTCATGGGCCACGCGCTCCGGCGCGCGGGCGCAGGGCTCCGCGTAGCCGCCGCCGCCTGCGGAGATGGAGACCATCGTCTCGCCCGGCGCCACCGCGACCTGCGCGCAGGCCGCGAGCGCCTCAAGCTCCCCGTTGTGCTTGCGCCGGTACTGGCGGGCGAGCCCGCCTGTGCCGCCGCCGCGCGCGCCGTTGGCCGGGTTGACCGCACCGTTGCTGACGTAGCCAATCTCGAGCTCGCAGCCGTCGACGGGCCCGAACTCGACGAAGGCGCCGGCCCCGCCCCGCTGACGCCCGGCGCCGCCGCTGTCGGTGATGAAATGCCGCCCCTTCACGGTGAGGGGGAAGACCATCTCGTCGACCTCGATGGAATCCTGGTAGCAGAGGCCGGCGTTGCCGACGTGGGCGATGGTGATCCATGCGTCGGTTTCAGGCGCCGCCGCGCCCGCGCCGAAGCCCAGAAAGATCTGGTTCACGAAGAGCTCGCCGCTGCGCGGGTCTCTGCCCGAGATCACGCCGCAGCTCGGCGGGATCACGCCGCCCACCTCGGCCATGCCGTGGCCGTCGCCGAGTTCCGCGATCGCGCGCTGCACGCCGTTGGCGATGTGGTCGGCGACGTTGGTGGTCGCGACCGAGCACGACGTCGGGTGCTCCGGGATGCCGACGACGCAGCCGCGCCTCAGCTTCACGCCGATGCGACGGAACGCCCCGGCATTGGGCGGCACGGTGTGGGGCAGCGCGTTGAAGATGCCGACCATCGCAGACGTGCGCGCGCAGGCTTCGCTCATGTTGAGGCCGAAGGGGAGGGAATCGGGATTGTCCCGCAGGTCGACCTCGATTCGCGCGTCTGCCGGGTTGACGCGCACGGCCACCTTCACGGTCACGCCATCCGGCGCGCCCGGAATCGGGTCGTGGGTGCTGGCCACCGTGAGGCTGCCTGCGGGGAGGCCTTCGAGCGCGTCGATCATGCGCCGCTCGCTGTAGTCGAACCATTCCGCCGCGAAGTGGTCCAGCCTCTCCCAGCCCGTCTCCCCGGCGAGCGCCAGCAGCTCCCGCTCGCCCACCCGGGCTGCGCCCAGCATGGCGAGAAAATCGCCCCACCACTGGTCCGGCACGCGGATGCGCATGCGACACATGCGGACGATATCCTCGATGGTCTCGTAGCCCCGCTGCACCTGCACGGCCGGGAAGATCAGCGCGCCCTCCTCGTACACGTCGCGCGCCGAGCCGTGATAGGTGGTGGCGATGGAGTTGCCGCAATCGGCCTGGTGCGCCTTGGCGACGACGGTAAAGCGGTGCTGGCCGCCGTCGTCGATCACCGGTACCAGGATCGTGTGATCGGCCGGGTGCGAGCAGCCGTGGTAGGGCGAGTTGTGGAGATAGGCGTCGCCCCGCGCGAGGTCGGGGTGGAACGCCTTCATCGAGGCCGCCATCAGGTCGGGCCCGCTCAGCACGTGGATCGGCAGGCTCTCGGCGGTCGCCAGCAGGTCGCAGTCGGCGGTGACGATGCAGCAGGAGAAGTCGCGCGCCGTGTTGAGCACGCCGGAGCGTCCGGTGCGGAACAGCGTGTTGGCCATCTTGCGGCAGATGGCCTCGAAGCGCTTGTTCAGGATCGCGAGCTGGACGCCGTCCATCGTCTGATACCCGGTTCGCGCCCTACGCCCGCGCCGCCCGGGCGAGGTCGGTGGGGTCTTCGCCCCGGCGCAGCATGGCGAGGAGCGCGAGGTTCACGGCGATGTAGCCGGGTGCCACCTCGTTGACCCCGGCGAGCTTGGAATCGGGGCGCTCGCGCAGCTCCCGGTTCAGCGCGCCCAGCTTGTGGAAGGGCACGCCGGGGAAGAGATGGTGCTCGGTGTGGTAGGGCATCTGCCACATCAGCCAGCGCAGGAGCGGCCCGGCGCGGGTCGTGCGCGTGCTCCCGATCACGCCGCGACCGTTGGGGAGCCCGTGGTGCTCGGCGGCCACGTAAAGGCGGTAGAAGGCCGTCGTCAGCACCATCGGCCCCCACACGCAGACGAGCGCGGCCCAGCTCCCGAAATAGACCGAGAGCGCCACGACCGCCGCATAGCCCAGCAGGTAGAGCCGCGCCTCGCGAATCACGATGCGCCGCTCCCTCTCACGCAGGAAGGGTTCGGGCGCATGGCCGAAGGCGTGCTCTACGATGCTCCGAGCCTGGGCGATCCAGTAGGCGGGGCCGGCCACGAAGTTCAGGTAGCTCCAGAGCGTCCACGGCTGTTGCGCCAGGAGCTCCGGGTCGTGACCGGCGATCTTGGTGTGGCGGTGATGGGAGAAGTGGAAGAAGCGCTGGTAGCTGTGGGCATAGAGGCGCAGGAAGCTCGCCAGGTGGCCGAAGGCGTCGTTGAGGGTCCGGTTGCGGAAGACCGTCCAATGCCCGAGCTCGTGCTGGCCGGCATAGCAGAAGCCCCAGAGGATGACGCCGTGGGCCACGAACACCGGCACCACCCACCAGCTCCACCACAGCGAATGGATCGCGTAGCCCGTGAGCCCCGCCGTGCCGAGCTGGCTCAGCGTCTGGAGCCAGCCCATGAGGTCGGAGCGCCGCGACAGCGCCTTGAGGCGCGGCGCCTCGATCAGGTCCTTGCGCGCGATCCAGTCGTCCATGCCGCTACCCGGTCCGACCCACAGCGGCCAGTGTACGCCCGCGCTCGATCAGCAGGAAGCGATTGGCGGCGCTTCGCTGCCACGGGCTCCAGGCGCCGTCCGGCCATTGCACGCGAACCTCCGCGCTCTCGGCCGGGCCGAGGCCCACGTGAATCCATCCCGCCTGCCCGCTCACGTGGCCGCCACCCACCACGACCTCGTGGCGCTGGGTGCGGCCTTGGGCGCGCACCTCGATCCAGGCGCCGATGGCGTTCCGGTTGGCGCCCTCCTGCCGCAGCATGACCTGCATCCAGTGGCCGGCGCTGCGGCTCCGGTTGTGCAGGATCTCGACATTGGCCACGCGGTTCACGACGACGATGTCGAGCAGGCCGTCGAGATCGAGGTCGATCACGGCGCCGCCCCGGCTGCGGCGCATGCTGGCAACGCCCGCCTCCACCGAGGCCTCGCGGAAGCGCCCGTCCGGGCCGCCCAGGAGCAGGTTGTTCGGATCGTCCGCCGCGGCCTCCTCCATCTCCTCCACGTTGCCCTTGGCGACGAAGAGGTCGATCCAGCCGTCGTTGTTCACGTCGGCGAACTGCGAGTGCCACGCGGTGGACGGCCGCTCGTCATCGCCCGCATGGGGGCGCGTGGCCTCGACGCCGTGATCGAAGGCGACCTCGCGGAAGTCGGGCGCGCCCGTGCTGCCGGGCGCCAGTGTGCGCAACCGGCTCGCCCCCATGTTCGAGAGGAAGTAGTCCGGCAGCCCGTCGCCGGTGATGTCGTGACTGGCGATCCCCATGCCCCAGATGCGAAGGCGCCCCCATCCGTCGGCGCGCCCGTAGAGCCTGGGCTCGGCGCCCAGGTGCCAGAGCTGCTCCTCGCCCGTGTCCTCGTGATAGAAGCGGTCGTTGCTGACCAGGAGGTCCTGCCGTCCCGTGCGGCTCCAGTCGGTAAACAGCATCGAGAGCGGGCAGTGGCCGGGGCTGAGCGATATCGCGGGCGCGTAGGTCGTCGCATCCGGGCCGGCCGGGCGGAACAGGGCATTGTCCGGGCACGCCGCCGTCGGCCCGGCGCCGCTGGCCGAGTCGCCGAAGGGCAGGTGCATGGCGTTCCACATGTCGCGGTCGACGTAGTTGCCGAAGGCAAGCGTCGGCATCCGGTTGCTGCCTTCCCAGGTGGCGCTGAAGGCGGTGGTCCACCGCTCGCCGCCGGAAATGCCCCAAGCCTCGCCGGCATCGGCGAAGCGGCAGTCGCCGAGCCCGCGGTAGAGCCTGTTCGCGCCCTGCCGCAGCACGGCGAGGTCCATGACGCCGTCGCCGTCGATATCCAGCGGATAGGCGCCGGTCGCGCCGGTCTCGGCGAGCGCGCTGCCCCCCACAGCGGAGAAGCGGAGCGTGCCCGGCTGGCTCTCGTTGCGATAGAGCGCCGACGGCGACGCGCCGCCCGCGAAGAAGAGCTCCGGGTCGCCGTCCTGGTCGCAATCGAAGGCGGCGACACCGCCGCCCACGTAGTGGATCCAGTCGCCGGTGTAGGCGTGCTCCACGCCGGCTTCGACAGCGGCGTCGACGAAGCGCGGCGCTTGCGGGTCGTCCGCGCGGGCGCTCTCGGCGACGGCGAGGCCGCCCGCCCACAAGAGCGAAGCCAGCAACCTGACGGCGGTGTGTGCGCGGTCTGGTCGGCGCGTCATCGCGTCCGTTCCGCGGCGAGGCTACTTGGGCGCGGCCGAGTCTCGTCTACGCGCCCCGGCCAACTGCCGTTCGATGCGTTGGATGAAGGCGATTCGCTGGAAGCGCTTGCAGACCGATTCGATCGCTCCGGCGACGCCCTCGGGCAGGAAGATCATGAAGAGCAGGACCACCAGCCCGAGGCCGATATTCCGCAGGTCGGAGAACTCCTTGAAGAACTCGTCCGCCATCATCAGCAGCCCGGCGCCGAGCAGCGGCCCCCAGGTGCGCCCGATGCCGCCGACGACCAGCATCGAGATCAGGAAGAGCAGCAGCGGGAAGGAGACGAGGTTCGTGCCGACCGAGCCGAAGTGGGCGGCGTAGAAGGCGCCGGCCATGGAGGTCAGGAAGGCCGAGGCCGCAAAGACGATGAGCTGGTACTTGAAGACGCTCACGCCGCGCGACGTGGCGAGCTCCTCGTTGTCGCGGAGCGCCTTGAAGGCGAGGCCGATGCGGCTCTGCGTCATCGCCACCGTGAAGACGAGCGCGACGATGAGGAGCCCCAGCATCGAGTAGTAGTCGCCCATCATCCAGTTTCGCCCGCCCAGCACCTCGCGCCAGCCGAAGGTGCCGAAGTCGCCGAGCCCCTGCGGGCCGCCGGTGAACGCCACGCAGGTCGACGGGTTGATCGCCTTGTTCAGCTCGCTGCAATCCGAATCGGTCTGGATCAGCACGAACATCGTCTGCGAGATGGCCAATGTCAGCAGGGCCACGTAGATGCCGCGCATCCTGAGACATGCGAGGCCGATGAAAATGCTGAAGACGACGCCCGCGGCGCCTGCGATCGGGAAGGTGGGCCACAGGCTCCAGTCCAGATAGCGGCCCATCAGCGCCGTCGAGTAGGCACCGAAGGCGAAGATCGCGAGCTGCGCGAGCGAGAAGATGCCGGCGATGCCGAACACCAGGTTCCACTGGCTGACCACGGTCGCGTAGCAGAAGAGCAGCAGCGTGCTCGCGATGATGTAGCGCGGCACCCCCATGAAGGGGAACGCGACGGCCAGCGCCAGCAGGACGGCGAAGATGACGTAATCGCGAGTCTTCATCTCGTCGCCTTCACTGTCGCGCGATCTGGTGCTTGCCGAAGAGGCCGGCGGGGCGCCAGATGATCGCGATCACCACCACGACGAGCATGGCAAGGAAGCCCCACTTGTCGGCCACGAGCACCTTCACCGCCGCCTCAACCATGCCGATCAGGAGCGCGGCGTAGAGCGCGCCGGCCATGTTGCCGAGGCCTGCCAGCACGATCACGATGAACGCCTTCAGCATCGGCGTCTGGCCCATGAGCGGCACGACGTCCCGGAACGAGCTCAGCATGATGCCGGCGACACCTGCCAGCGCGCTGGCGAGCGCGAGCACGATCACGTAGACGCGCTTCACCTTCACGCCCATCAGCCGTGCGGCGTCGCGGTTCTGCGCGGTCGCCCGGATGGCGCGGCCCATGGTCGTGCGTGTGAGGAAGAGCGCGACGAGCACGATCAGCACCACCGCAACCGCCCAGATGATGATGCGCTGGTAGCTGACCGGGACATCGCCGATCAGGAACGAATCGGCGCCCATCGAGAGCGGCTGCGCATAGGGCGAGGCGTGGAACCACTCGCGCAGGATCTTCATCAGGCCAGCTTCGAGCGCCATGCCGAGGCCGAAGGTCGCGATGATGATCGTGACCTCGAAGTTCCTCTGCCGCAGCATCCAGTGGGCGGAGACGAAGTAGACCCCGGCGCCGAACAGGCCGCCTGCGAGGAAGGCGAAGGGGCCCGCGAACCAGAGCGGCAATCCCCAGCCCTCGGCCCAGACGAGCACGAAATAGGCGCCCAGCGTCATGATGATGCCGTGGGCCATGTTGAGCATGTTGAACGCGCCCCAGACGAGGGCGAGCCCCACGGCCGCCAGCGCATACATGGCGCCGAAGGTCAGACCGCTGACGATGATCTGGACGAAGAAGTTCACTGTGCGTACCCGATACCGTCAGCCGCCGAGGTAGGTCTCGAGGATCTGCTGGTTGGAATGCAGCTCCTCGCCGTTGCCGGCCCAGACGATGTGGCCCGTGTCGAGCAGGTGGATGCGGTCGGCGAGGTCGATGATCCGGCTCGCGTTCTCCTCGACCAGCAGGATCGTGCGGCCCGATTCCTTGAGGTCCGTGATGATCTCGTAGATCTGGTCGATGACGATGGGCGCCAGGCCGAGCGAGGGCTCGTCGATCATCAGGATGCGCCCGCCCGCCAGCAAGCCGCGGCCGATGGCCAGCATCCGGCGCTCGCCGCCCGAAAGCGTGCGCGCGAGCTGCGTCGTGCGCTCCTTCAGCCGGGGCAGGATCTCGTAGATCCTCTCGACCTCCTGTTCGAAGGTCTTGCGCACCCGGGGCAGGTAGGCGCCCATCTTGAGGTTGTCGTACACGCTCATGTCGGGGAACAGCATGTCGCCCTGAGGGATCAGGACGACGCCCAGCCCGACCACCGTCTCCGCCTCGGCGCCCTCGATCCGCCTTCCCGCGAACTCGATCTGGCCGCCGCTCGGCCGGAGCAGGCCGGCAATGCAGCGCAGCAGCGTGGTCTTGCCGTGCCCGTTGGGGCCCAGCATGCTGATGAGCGAGCCTTCGGGCACATCGAACGAGACGTCCCTGAGGACGCTCTGTCCCTCGTACCCCGCGTACAGGTTCTGAACGGAGAGGAGCGCCTCAGCCATTGGCGCTCGCCCGATCCGCCAGCATGTGCTGCAGGCGGTCTGCCGTGCCTTCGCCGAGGTAGACCTCCACGACGCGCCGGTCGCTCAGCAGCCCCTGCGTGTCGCCCTCATAGATCTTCTCGCCGTGGTGCATGATGACGACCCGCGTCGATATCTGCAGCAGGAAGCGCATCACGTGCTCGATCAGGATGATCGTCATGCCCTCGGCGGCGAGGCCGAGGACGATCTCCATCACGTCGTCGACCTCGTGCGGGTTGAGCCCGCCCACCGGCTCGTCGATGAGGAGGAGCTGGGGCTCGGTCGCGACGGCGCTCGCCAGCATCAGCAGCTTGCGCTCGAGCACGGGCACGTCGCGGGCCACAGCGTTCGCGCGATCGGTGAGCCGGCACAGCTCGAGCGCACGGTCCACCCGCTCGCGCATGGCCCGCGAAAAGGTCACCGCCGGAACGCCGTGATCGCCGAGCCCGAAGGCCGAGCCGATCAGCACGTTCTCGCGAATCGTGAGCGAATCGAAGCCGGCATTGAGCTGGAAGGTCCGCGCCATGCCCCGGTGGCAGATGAGATCCGGGCGAATCTTCGAGATTTCCCGCCCCTCCAGCTTGATGTCGCCGCTGGTGGCGGGGTTGATGCCGGAGATGACGTCGAGAAACGTGGTCTTGCCGGCGCCGTTCGGGCCGCCGATGCCGACCACGTCGCCTGCGTAAACGTCGAGATCGAAATCGTTCACCGCTGCCAGCGCGCCGAAATACTTGAAAACGTTCCGGCACGCCAGCAGCGGTGCATGTTCCCCCGAATCCATCGCCTCGACCGTGTTCTATGTATCCGGGGTGACCGTGCCTAGCTGGTGAGCCACGGCGGGTTCAGCCAGTCCGCCGTGTCGTAGGGCGACGGCCCAACGTAGACCACGTCCTTGGTCCAGTCCTGACACTGCATCATAATCGTGGGCATCCCCAGCGAAGGATCGTTGGTCTCCGCCGGATAAGGCGTTGCCGCCTGACCCCACATGAACCGGATGGTGCCCACCACACCGCGATAGATCGATTCGCGGAGGAAGTGACACACCTTCTTGTTCTGCTCGATGCCGTCGTACGGCATGCCCGTGCCGCCGGCGCGGGCGGCCGCGATCGCCCACAGGTAGTAAGAATCGTAGACCTGTCCGCCGACCGACGGGCTCATGTCCTGGCCCCACCGATCGCGGATCTTCTTGGTAAAGGCGTTGCCGATCTCGTCCTGCAGGGTACCGATCGTGGTCGAGCAGAACACGCCTTCGCCGGTCTCCTTGACGATGTCGAGGAAGGCCCGCAGCTGCAGCGCATACTGCACGTAGAGCAGGCTGTTGGTCGGATTCTCGGCGAAGCCTGTCACCAGGCCTGTCTGATCGCTGGGGAAGCCGTGAGTCGCCGCGATGATGGCCGGGTCGGCCGCGCGCGCGCGTACCAGTGCCGGGCCCCAGTCATCGACGGGCTGGGTCACGACGTCGTCGATCGCGAGTTCCCAACCGAACTGCGGGGCCGTGTCGCGCACGGCGGCCGCGATGGTCGTCGCATAGTCGATGCTGCCCGAGAAGAGCACGAACTGGTTGTTGGGCCGCTTCCACTTGCCGCGTTTCTCGAGCTCGTCCAGGAAGTAGATCAGGCCCGAGCCGTAATAGTACTCGGACGGGTCGTCCTGGAAGATGCAATAGTAGCGGTCGAAGTTGTCCTTGACCGCGAACTGGTGACCGTACTGGGTGTTGTCGTGGATGTAGGGAATCCCCGCATCCGCGATGGTGTCGTACTCGGCACGTACCGACAGCGTGTTGTAGCCGTTGACGATGGCATGCACCTCGTGCCGGTCGATCAGGCGACGTGCGGCCGAGGTCACGGTCTCGGCGGTGATCTCCTTGGTGTCCTCGAAGTGGACCTCGATGGGCCGGCCGAGCACGCCGCCGTATTCGTTGATCTCTTCTACCGCGAGCGTGATGGCGGCCTCGAAGTTCCGCGCATCGTCCGCGCCCCAACCAGTGAAGGGCAGCATGGCGCCCACCGGGATCGGCTCGCCGTCGGCCTTGGCGCCGTTGTTGAGCGCGACCAGGGTGTTGGCTCCGGCCACGCCCATCGCGCCGATGGCAGCGGTACCGGCCATCGACATGAAGCCGCGCCGCGACGGGTTCAGCGGGTCGACGATACCCCCCTTGGCCTTCATCTCCTCGTCGAACTTCTGCCCCCGATCGGCGAGCTGATTTATTTGCGAGCGGATTTCCGCCTTCGGCAGGGCCGTCGGGACCTGCCGGGTCGTCACTGACGCTGGCGGCAGGCGCTTGATGCGTGTGCGGCGCGGGGCGG
>LXNI01000269.1_pt1 | contig 66179 bp, 68 predicted proteins | sample 809091 | NCBI WGS metagenome assembly LXNI01 (sample SAMN04870527, study PRJNA318959) | sponge metagenome | biome: 01000161; feature: marine sponge reef; material: water | host: Sarcotragus foetidus | place: Greece: Milos, Mediterranean Sea | collected 2013-05-29 | depth 5-7 m
TCTCTGTTGTACTCAATCTGCCTGTCATGGGATACCGCACACCCGCCGCTACCGCCGCGTCCTCGCTCGACAACCCCTCCGCTACCGCATCCCAGTGAGGTTCCTCCCGAAAAACGCGGCGTGCCTTGGGAAGGGATCAGACAGCAGATCAGCGAAGCCCGGGCACAGAGCCTCACTCGGTGACAGCACTCCTCGATACCAACATCCTCATTCACCACCTGACCGGCGACCCTCCCGAAATGGCGGCAAAGGCTTCGGCCTCCCTCTGTAAGGTTCGCCCATGGTGAAATTTCTGCATACCGCTGACTGGCAACTCGGCATGACCCGACATTTTTTGGCCGGTGAGGCCCAAGCCCGTTTCGACGGTGCGCGGATCGATGTCATACGCACGATCGGCGCTTTGGCAGTTGATGAGGGATGCAGCTTCGTTGTGGTATGCGGCGATGTATTTGAGTCAAACCAAGTGAGCCGCCAGGTCATCTTGCGGGCCTTTGAAGCAATGGATGCCACACGGCAGGTACCGTTCTACCTCCTGCCCGGCAATCACGACCCACTGGATGCGTCGTCGGTATACAAATCTCCTACCTTCACCGAACACAAGCCCGGCAATGTGGTGGTTCTAGAAGATCCGAATCCAATAGATGTCGTTTCCGGGGTCGAATTGGTCCCGGCACCCTGGTTCACGAAGCGTCCCCTTACAGACCTGGTTGCCGATGCCTGCGACCAGCTGGAAGACGCTGACGCAGTGCGGATCGTTGTCAGCCACGGTGCTGTCGACACGCTGTCGCCTGACAGGTCCAATCCCGCCCTCATCTCCCTGTCGTCACTAGAGGAGAGAATCGATACCGGGCAGATCCACTACGTGGCCCTTGGTGACCGCCACTCGACCACCGATGAGGGGAGAACCGGGCGAGTCTGGTATGCGGGAGCACCAGAACCCACCGACTACGGGGAGATCAATCCGGGCAACGTGCTTGTCGTGGAACTCGATGCCGAGCAGATTCAGGTGCAAGAGCGGCCCATTGGCGACTGGCGTTTCCTCAGTGGCGAGCGGGAGCTGACCAGCGATGAAGACCTCGACAACCTAGAAGAGTGGTTGGGCAGTGTTGACAGCAAGGAACGCACAATCGTCAAGCTTGCGCTCATCGGCCAGGTCTCACTGGCACAAAAGGCCAGGCTCGACCGGCTTCTAGAGCACCACTCCGACCTGCTGGCCGCTCTGGAGACGTGGGAACGGCGTAGTGAGTTGGTGGTTGTCCCCGACGACACAGACTTGGACAAACTCGAGTTGTCAGGTTTCGCTCGTGAGGCAGTGGACGAGTTGAGCGGTTTGGCCGAATCCGGCAACCAGGCGGAGGCCGCGCGAGATGCCCTGGCCCTGCTCCATCGGCTCGCGGGGGTCGACTCATGAGGCTCCACAGAGTGAGATTGAAGAACTACCGCGGAGTGGGCGACAGTGACGTGGAGTTCCCTGCCGAGGGCGTCACCGTCGTCGAGGGCGACAACGAAGTGGGAAAGAGTTGCATTCCCGAGGCCCTGGAGATGATCTTGAACCGCCTGGATTCATCTAGCAAACAACCCCTCAAGGCCATCCGACCGGTTCATCACGATGCGGGTCCTGAAGTAGAGGTCGAGATCTCCTCGGGCGGTTACCGCTTCAAGTATTTCAAGCGCTGGTATCGCAAACCAGAGACGACGCTTGAGGTCATCGCCCCACAGCGAGAACAGCTCACCGGCCGAGAAGCTCACGAGCGGGTAGAGGCGATACTCGAAGAGACGCTGGACCAAGACCTGTGGAAGGCATTGGCTATCGAGCAGGGTGCCGAACCTGGTCTGCCAAAGTTCGGCGTTCCCTCGCTGGGAAAGGCGCTCGACCTGGCAGCGGGTGGCACGCAGGTGGCCAGCAGTGATGACGCCTTGTGGGATCGAATTTGTGCCGAACGGCTCAGATACTGGACGGGCACCGGAAGAGAATCGCAGGAGAGGAAGTCGCTCGCTGACCGCGTCGACCAGGCTCATGGGAAAATCGACGACCTCGATATCCAACTCCGCGCCATCGAAGACGACGCCGCTGAAGCGGACCGTCTGGCCGGCCAGGAGGGCGACCTCGCTTTCCAACGCGATGAGGCTGCCACGGCTGTAAGCACACTCAGTGAACAGTGGGAAGCGACCGAGAGCCTGCGCAACCAGATCGAGCGCTTAGTCTCCGATCACGCCACTGCCCAAGACCAGCTAGAGGCAATCGATGGCAATATGCAACGTCGGCGCGAGTTGGTCGACGCGGTCAGAGACCGAGGTCGAGAACTGGCCTCCCTCGAAGAAGAGGTCGAGCAGGCTGCTCCAGGACTTGCTCTGGCCGTGCAGCAAAGCGAAGAGGCAAATGAGTCTCTCCGTGCAGCCCAGGATGCTCTGCGGATTGCGCAGGACAAGCTGCGTCTGGCCAACGATGACCGCGACTACCGTCGGAATCAGATCGAGAAGGACCAACTCTACGAGCGCCACGAGCGAGTGCTTGGCGCTCAGAAGGACCTAAGAATCGCCGAGGCCGTTCTCGACTCTTCACAAATAGATGACGAGTTAGTTGACCAAATCGAACAGGCCGGACTTGAAGAGACACGGGCCAAGATCGCTCTAGAAGCCTCGGCGGCCTCCGTAGAAGCCACCGCACTATCAGACCTCTCCGTGGTGATCGACGGTCAAGATTTCACTATGGGTACCAATGTCGTCCAGCGGGCCCATGTCACCAACGACTGGGAGCTGGTTGTTCCAGACATCGTTCAAGTGCGGGTGCTAGCTGGCCACGAGTCTCAGGACTTGGCCACCGACTTCGAAACAGCACAACAAGAACACGCCCGTTTGTGCGCCCTAGGAGGAGTTGGCAGTCTGGCCGAAGCCCGACAGAAAGCCGACGAGCGCCGGGAAGCTGAGCGAAGCCGTGATGATTCCGTTAAGACGATCCAGGAGAACCTCCGGGATCTCACTCTCGAAGGCTTGGCTCAAAAGCTAGAAGGGCTCATCAAGCGGGTCTCCTCATATCCATCTGACCGGCAACAATCCCCTCCTCTTCCGGAAGACCTAGAACAAGCCAAGAAGGTTGTCTCCAGCGCGGAAAACGATGCTGCGGAGTGCCAGGTCGAAGTTGATCGCCGCGGAAGCACCGCGGAGACAGCCGCCGAAGCGAGCAAGCAGGCTGAGGTCGGCGCTGCGGTTCAGGCCGAAAAACTCAAGAATGCCCGCGACGCGAAGGAAATAGCAGTGCAGAAGCTGGAAGAAGCACGGTACCAGCAACCTGACCGCGATATTGAAGAGGCCCAACGCGCTAGGGAAACGGCTTTCCAAAACGCGGCTACCGCTCTACAACAGGCAGAAAGCAAACTGCGAGCCCAAGACCCCGATACCCTGAAAGCCAAGCTCGACAATGCCCGCAACGTCAAGGTCAAGGCGGAAGGCGCCCTTAGGACCAACCAAGACAGGCGGCGGGATCTGAGGGTCAAACTCGAAGCCCGCGGCGAAACTGGTCTGCACACTCGGCTCAACGATGCAAGAAGCGAGCTCCAGCACCTGACACTGAAGCACCAGCGTATTGAGTCGCGAGCACAAGCTGCTCACCTGCTTCACCAGACTTTCGAGCGGCACCGCCAAGATGCCCGCCAACGCTACATCGCGCCGTTCAAAGAGCAGATCGAGCAACTGGGACGAATCGTGTTCGGTCCCACATTTGAGGTGGAACTAGACGGCGACTTACGTGTGGCCCAACGGACGTTGGACGGAAAGACCCTCGACATTGAACAGCTCAGTGTGGGGGCGCGCGAGCAACTCGGCGTGATCTGCCGGCTGGCCTGCGCCGCCATCGTCAGTCCTGACGGCGGGGGTGCTCCAGTTGTGATCGACGATGCCTTGGGATGGAGCGATCCAACCCGCCTTCAGTCCATGGGTGCAGCCATTGCCGCCGCTGGTAGGGACTGCCAAGTCATCGTGCTCACCTGCACACCGGGCCGATACGCCCATGTCGGCAACGCGGAGGTTGTCCGGCTGCCGACGTGAGACACGATGAGGGCGTTGGCAAGCAGACGGTCTTCCGGGCAGAGGCCAATAGGCCGGGAGTCTCGTTCTACGGTTCGGAGATGTTCTCAATCGAGGGTAGCGACCGGAGAATCTCCTGGCCTTTGGCGGTCAAGCCGGCGGCATCGGGACGGTCGACCGGCTTCTCGCCGGCTATATCCGCGTCACTGAGTATCCGGTGGTGCAGGAAGCGGCGGAGCGCTGGAGCCCTGGATCTGAGGTGGGTCAGTACCCTGTCGCGCTCGCGGGCGAACACCGGGTCGGCGTCGAGTTGGCCGGGATCTTCTAGCAAGTTGATGATCTGGGACAACTCGTGGCCTTCAGGAACAGGTCCGTAGCGGGTCATGTGGAACAGCAGCCCATCTTCAAGGCTGTACGGGCTCTGGCCGTCTATGGCTGCCAAGTCGATGTAGTCGCGCAACTTCTGACGGTAGAGGAGAACGTCCAGCTTCGATGCGAGAAGGTCGGCTAGCGATGCAACCTTCAAATCATCGATGATGGTGGGGGCCTCCAGCATCGTTACACGACCCGGGTTGTAGCCCCGCTCCGGTGTTCGGAAAATCTCCACCGTCACCCCGCCAACCATGGCATGTAGGCCCTCCCGGTCCTGTCGGAGCACTCGGATATCGCCATCGAATGCTTCAGTGAGCGCATTGGCCGCTTCAACGACATCGAATGGGCCGGCGGTCATGTAGTCGAGGTCGAACGACTGGCGGTGCCGGAGGTGAATCGCGATTGCAGTGCCCCCGAACAATGAGCCATCGATGTCGCTGACAGCGTTGGCAAGTATGGGCCACACCTTCCTCAGACCAGCAGGGAGGCAGTCTGCCCAGTCGTCGATTTCACCCACTGTGGGCTTGCTCTCTTTCGCAGATTGCGGAGTCGAGGGCCGCAGCGATCTCTCCCTGGTAATAGCCGCGCATGGTGCGGCATAGCTTGAGTGTTTCGATGGGCAGGTGTTGCAGTGCCCACACTTGGGCTGCCCGGTCGGGACAGCCCAGCAAGGTGCAGGCAACTTGGAAGGAGTCTCGTGGCAGATGGATGTCGCTTCCCCGGGTGCCAGACCAGAACATCGGCCAGAACTCCGGTGGGACCCGCTGCGGACAGGTGTTGTCTGCCTGGTCGAGGCGCCGGGGGAGAAACGCCAGCGCCCGCACGCACTGCTCGGTTAGGTCGAGGCGCCATAGTTCAACTTCCAGCAGGTTGTTCCCCCACGGGACCTTCTCCTCACTGAAACGGGCGAACCCTTGACCGGCCAAGTCCCTCAGGGTTCGCTGCACATGGCGTTCGGAAAGGCCCGCGACAGCAGCGATCTGTGGTGCCGTCGTCCCCCGGGGCCGGTTCCGCAGGACACCGGCCACGGCGCGTTGCGCCGCCGTCCAGTCTGCTGTGGGGTTGCCTTTGACGGCGATCGTCACCGGAACCCGAAGGCCCGGTCCTGTGCCAAAGTCTTGAGAATTAGTCGCCTCGAGCGAAGGGGACCCATCGCCGGAAGTATCGCCAACGGCCCCTTGAGCGGTCGCCATTTCTTCATCCTATTGCCGCTGAGGACTAACCCCCACGGTCCATTGAGACCGGTAAACCGGGACAATAGGAAATTGGTTCGTCGCAGCCAGCGAAGGCAAGATCGACGGGCGGCTCACACAAACCGCTGGCGGAGGCGGAATTTCTCTACTTTGCCGTTGCCCGTGCGGGGAAGTTCGTCGATGGGTTGAATGGTGGTGGGGACTTTGTAGGGGGCAAGGGTGCCGTCGGTGTGGGTTCGCAGGTCGTCCTCGGTGGGAAGTTCAAATCCTTCGGCCACCACGATGAAGGCGGCCACTGTCTCTCCCAGAACCGGGTCGGGGCGGGCCACCACGGCGATGTCGGCCACTGCGGGGTGGGTGCGGAGCGCGGTCTCTACCTCGATGGTGGACAAGTTCTCCCCACCTCGGCGGACGATGTCCTTTTGGCGATCCACGAAGTAGAGATAGCCGTCGTCGTCCACATAGCCCAGGTCGCCGGTGCGGAACCAGTCACCTGTGATGGCAGCCTCGGTGGCCTCCGAGTCCTCGATGTAGCCGTTGAAGCCAATGGTCGACCGCAGAAAGCAGATTTCACCGGGCTCGCCGACCGGCGCCTCCGAACCGTCGGGCAAAAAGATCCTGAGCACTGCCCCCTCAAACGGCTTGCCCACCGAACCGGGCCTGCGGGCCTCGTCGAGGCGGGTATAGGTGCCCGACCCAGCCTCGGTCATGCCGTACCAATCCATGCACGGCACGCCGTAGCGCTCCTCGATCTGGTCGATGATCGGGGCGCAGCCCAGCGGGATCATCACCCGCAGCGAGTGCGACTTTTCGTGCGGGCCGGGGGGAAGGGTCATCAAGATGTTGATTATGGGCACCAGCGTGAGGAAGTAGGTGGGGCGATACGTGTCGACCAACGACCAGAACCGCGATGCTGAGAACTTGCGGGGCATTACCACACTGGCCCCCCGGCTCAGCGCCGACATGGCCCCGCCCATGGCGTTGCCGTGGAACAGCGGGGTCACCACCAGCGAGCGGTCGGTGTGGCTCAGTCCGAACATCTCCTCATAGGGCACGGCCCCGCCGGAGAACAGCTCCGGGCTCATGGGCACGGCCTTGGGCCGCCCGGTGGTGGTGCCCGATGTGTACATCACATTGCCTTCCACGAACCCGTCCACCGGGGGCAGATTCATACCTGCCCCCTTCGGGGCCTCTGCAATGAGATCGGCCAGCAGCAGGGCCCCGTCCACCGGTTCGTCCACGCTCACCACCGCTTCCACCGAGTCCATGCCCGCGGTCAGGGCCAACGCCCGCTCGGCCCGCTCGGCCTCGGTGAACACTAGGCGGCACTGGGAATGGTTGAGCACGAACTCCAGTTCAGGATCGGACCACTCCGGGTTGATGGGCACACCAGCCAGGCCTACAGCCTGCATTCCCAGCTGGCACTCGATGTACTCAGGACGGTTCCGCATCCACAAACAGGCCCGATCGCCCAATCCCAAACTGAAACGGTTCTGGAACTGGTGGGCGATGGCCCCGCCGTGAGCGGTCAGCTCGCGGTAGGTGCGATGGCCATCCTGCTCGGTGAGCACGGCCAGCTTGTCGGGCCATGTGTGGCTGAAGTCCCGGACGACGTCATAAAGGGTCGGCATCGCCGGGCAGCCTAGTGATGCCGATGCCGTGAGCGCTGCTTCACGTCACGACGTCGGCCGCGCCCCCGTCGATCCGCAGGTGAGCACCGTGAATCTGGCGGGCCCGGTCGCTGCACACAAACGCCACCAGCTCCCCCACGTCGGACACGGTGGCGATACGCCCGGTCAGTGTGGGCATGATCTCAGTGGTGACGTGGCGCTCAATGTCGGCCCAGTCAGTTGAGCGACCCTCCCGCTCAGCTTGACGGGTCCACATATCTACCAGCTCCGGTGTGGCGATGGCCCCAGGGCTCACACAGTTGACGGAAACCCCGGTGCCAGCCAGTTCCCGGGCCAGGCTCACCGTCATGGCGGGCAGGGCGCCCTTCGCCGTGTAGTAGCCCGGGATGCGGTCGCCGGGCCGAGTAGCTCCCACCGTGGACACCAGCACGACCCGCCCCCAGCCCTGGTCTCTCATCGCAGGGACCATGAGCCGGGTCATCCGAACAGCGGTGAGCACATTGCGGTTATAGGCGTCGAACCACACCTCGGCGTCGTCGTCACCCCAGGTGCCGCCAACCGCCACCCCGTAGTTGTTGACCAGGATGTCCACCGGGCCACTCTGCTCTGCTACCGCTTCGGCACCCTCGTCGGTGCAGATGTCCCCCCACACCGCACGGGCCGGCGCCCCCAGCTCGTCAGCCAACCAGTCGGCCTGCCCGTCCTCAAAACCGTGAACCACCACTTCAGCACCCTCGGCGGCCAGCACCCGAGCAATCCCACTCCCCGTCCCCCGATAGCTCCCGGTAACCAGCGCCACCCGTCCTGCAAGACCTAGATCCATGTCCCGACACTGTCACAGAAGCACCTCGCGAGGTATGACCGACACCATGCTCAGCCGTATATGACCCCCAAACCATCACATCTCGGTAACTAGTGTTGAGATGCAATGAGCAGTTCGACAGGGAGGTTGTTCCGGGTCACAACGTTTGGGGAATCCCACGGCGGCGGGATCGGCGCGGTGGTGGACGGTTGCCCGCCCCGGCTTCCGCTGACCGAGGCGATGGTCCAGCACGATCTCGACCGGCGCCGCCCGGGGCAGAGCCGGCTCACCACCCTGCGGGACGAAGCCGACCGGGTGGAGATCCTTTCGGGGGTGTTCGAAGGCCACACGCTGGGATCGCCCATTGCCATGCTGGTGGGCAACACCGATGCCCGGCCCAGCGCCTATGAGGACTTCAAGGACGTCTACCGCCCCTCCCACGCCGACTACACCACCGAGGCCAAGTACGGCATTCGCAACTGGCAGGGAGGAGGGCGGGCCAGCGCCCGAGAAACCATCGGCCGGGTGGCGGCCGGTGCCATCGCCCGCCAGCTCCTGCGGACCGCGGCCGACATCGAGGTTCTGGCCTGGGTTCGCCAGGTGGGCACCATCGCTGCCGATGTCGATCTGGCTGCGGTCACTTTGGCCGATGTGGAGGCCGACGCCACCCGATGCCCGTCGCCCGAACACGCGGAGGCCATGACCGAGGCCATCGAAGCGGCCCGCCGCGACGGCAACTCGCTGGGCGGGATAGTCGAATGCGTGGCCCGAAGAGTTCCCCCCGGCCTGGGCGAGCCGGTGTTCGACAAGCTGGAGGCCGAATTGGCCAAAGCCGCCCTGTCGTTGCCCGCGGCCAAGGGTTTCGAGATCGGCTCAGGCTTCGCAGGGGTGACCATGACCGGCCGAGAGCACAACGACCCTTTCATCCCCGGCCCCGACGGCCAGCCCCGCACCGCTTCCAACCGCTCCGGTGGAGTGCAGGGCGGCATCAGCAACGGCGAGGACATCGTGATCCGGGTGGCCTTCAAACCCACCGCCACCATCGCCTCGGCCCAAGACACCGTCGACCGGGACAACAACCCGGTCACGCTGGCTGCCAGGGGCCGCCACGACCCCTGCGTACTGCCCCGGGCAGTGCCCATGGTGGAAGCCCAAGTGCTACTGGTATTGGCCGACCACTGGCTGCGCCAGCACGCCGTCGATGTGATCGAATGCGGCGGCTGACAGTCGAAAATGGCCGACCGCTCCGACAAACCCGTTACCCCCGAAGACCAGCGCCTTCTGGTCGCGGTCAGCGACCGAATCGCCACCATCACCTTGAACCGGCCCGAGGCCCGCAACGCCATGACCAAGCGGATGCGCAACGACCTGTGCGCCGCGCTGAGAGCCGCCGATGCCGACGACGGAGTGGACGCCATAATCCTTACCGGAGCCGATCCGGTGTTCACCGGCGGGGTCGACCTCCGGGAAGTAGCCGCCGACGGTGTCGCGGGGAACCCCAGCGGCAACAAGCGCCAGGCCGAAGACCCGGCCCAGGCTTGCCGGGACACCGCCAAGCCCTTGATCTGCGCAGTGAACGGCACCTGCGTAACCGGCGGTCTGGAGATCGCCCTGAGCTGCGACTTCATCGTGGCCTCTGATCAAGCCCGCTTCGCCGACACCCACGCCAAGATCGGGGTGATCGCGGCCTGGGGCATGACCGCCCTGCTACCCCGAGCCGTGGGCAAGCGAATGGCCAAAGAGATGACCGCCACCGCCCGCTTCGTCTACGCGGAAGAAGCCCTTCGCATCGGCCTGGTCAACCACGTGGTGCTCCACGACGAGCTGCTGGCCAAAGCCAGGTCTCTGGCCGTTCAGATCGTGGCCGCCACCACCCCTGCCACCGCGGCCACAATGCAGCTATACGACGACGGCGACGGCATGAGCTTCGCCGAGGCCAAGGATCTGGAAGAGGAGGCCATGCGCAACTGGACAGTCGACACCGACGACATGCAGCGCCGGGGCCTGGGAAGGGGTTCTTGACATGTCGATTCCGTCGAATCCTCCTCAGTTCAGCCTGTTCATTCCCCAGATGCGGATGGATATGGCGACCATTGAAGAGCGGGTGAAGGTTGCCGAAGCCTGCGGGTTCCACAAGATCGACCTGATGGACCACCTGACCCCGCCTCTACTGCCCGCCTCGCCCATGTACGACGCCTTCGTGACCGCCGCTGCGGTGGCGGCGTGGACTGAGCGGGTGCGGATCGGCCACATGGTGCTGTGCGGGCAATTCCGCCATCCGGCCGTGTTGGCCAAGATGATCGTCAGCCTCGACCACTTCAGCGGCGGCCGGTTCGATTTGGGCATCGGCTGGGGCTCGGTTCCCGACGAGTTGGGCCGATTCGGCATCGGTAACGAGCCACCGGCCGTACGAGCCGCTCGCCTGCGGGAGACCCTTGAGGTGGTTCAGGCTCTGCTCACTGGTGAGCCCATGGACTACCAGGGCCGCTTTTTCCAGTTGGACAACGCCCAGCAACAGCCCACCCCGGTGAACGGTCACATCCCGATCTTGATCGGCGGGGCTGGCCGCAAGCTCACCATGCCGCTGGTGCGGGATTTCGCCGACTGGTGGAACTGCCCGGTCTACGGCGTGGCTGAGATGGACGAGCTGATCCCCCTGTCCGGAAATGCCCGCCTGTCGGTGCAGCGGGCAGTCGGTCTGGCCCCGTCGTTGACGGCCCGAGACGAGGTGGTGGCCACCGCCCAGCGCCGGTTCGGCGATTGGGCCCTGGTGACAGGCACACCCGACGAAGTGGCCGCGGCCCTGAACGCCGACCGGGCTATGGGTGCCGAGCAGTTCGTCCTCCAGTTCAGCGACTTCGCCGCCCCGGAGACTCTCGAACTCTTTGCCGCCGAAGTCATGCCCGCAGTGGCCTAGATCGCGCTATCTGCCTTCTCCCAGTACCGGACTCCCCCTTATGATGCCGACGCATGGGAGCTGATGAGCGGGCCCGCCGAGCAGGGCGATTCAAGCAGGCCCTTTTGGCCTCTGACGACGTGGCCATCATCGCCGAAATCAAACGCCGGTCGCCGTCTAGAGGCGATCTCAACGCCAGCCTCGATCCGGCCGACATGGCAGTGGCCTACCGCGACGGTGGAGCGTCCTGTCTGTCGGTGCTGACCAACCAGGAAATGTTCGGCGGCAGCGGCGACGATCTGGCTGCCGCGGCCAGGGCCTCTGGCTTGCCCGTTCTTCGCAAGGACTTCATAACCACTGCGAAAGATGTACACGAGTCTCATGCGATGGGAGCCGATGCGCTGCTGTTGATCGTCGCCGACCTCGAGACTGCACAACTGGCCGAGCTGCATGAGCTGGCCCTGTCGCTGGGCATGGACGTGCTCACCGAGGTCAAGTCGGAAGCCGAGCTGGAAGGCGCTCTTGAAGCCGGCGCCGATGTCATTGGGGTCAATCAGAGGGAGAAGCCCAAGAGCGCGGCTTTCACCATGGACTACGAGCGGGCCGAGCGCATGGCACCGCTGTTTCCCGACCATGTGGTGAAGGTGGCCGAGTCCGGCATCGCCGTTCCCGGAGGCACCACCATGGCCGCGGTACGAGACGCGGGGTACGACGCCGCGCTTATCGGCGAAGCCTTGGTCACCTCCGGCGATCCGGTGAATCGCCTCCGAGAACTGCTGACCTGACTCTCTCGGCCTGCTCCACGGCAAGCCTTCCAGCCGCAGTACCCCGCAGTACCAGGGTGCCGTGCTGGTCGGTGGTGGCGATGTCCACGTCTACCGAACCATCGGAGTTGACCGCGGTCACCATCAGCTCGGCAGTCAGGGTATCGCCGGGCCACACCGGCTTCAGAAAGTCGGCCCCGTAGCGGTCTAGTCCCTCGTCTCCGAACACCGTCACCAGGGCTTGGCCGGTGATGCCCATGGTCAGCATACCGTGGGCAAAGAGATGGTCGAATCCGCGCTCGGTGGCGTAGACCTCATCGTGGTGGAAGGGGTGGAAGTCGCCTGAGGCCCCGGCGTAGGCCACCAGTTGGGTGCGGGTCAGCCCGTCAGCCACCACCTGACGGTGCCGGGCGCCCACCTCGGGGGTCATTCCCGCACCTCGTTGGCGGCGCGTACGTTGATCCATCGGGCGGTCACGCACGGCTGCCCGTCGGCATCGGCGAAGGTGGTCACGATCTCCCGGAACCGCAGCTGGCCCCCTCGACGACCCTGTTTGAACCACTCCTCCCCGTCGGCCACCGTGGCGGTGAGCACCTCACCGGCCTTCGGATGGCGGTGATACTCGAACACCATCCCGGCGTGGAACCCCGAGCCCGACTCGGGGGCTATCGGCGGCCAGGATCGACCGGATCGCAGCCGGCGGTCGTAGTCGGGGTCGTAGCGGTCGGCGGCCACCATGAATGTGGGCGGGGCCACCGCGTCGGGGTCAAACGAGGCGTCGTGGTCGCCCACCGCCCGCTTGAACTCCTGGATATGACCGGCCTCGATGGGAAACTCGAATGAGCGCATGAACTGGCAGCCTCCTAGGGAGTGAGCACGATTTTGCCGAAGAACTCTGAGCTCTCCATCAGCCGATGGGCATCGGCGATCTCCTCCAGGGGCAACACCGCGGCGATCTCCGGGGTGACCTGACCTTGGTCGATCATGGTCAGCAATCCCCTCATAGTGGCCGCGATCCGCTGGTTGTCGGGGCGGCCCACTCCCATGAGGGTGATGCCCTTCACGAAGAGTTGGCCCAGGTGCAGTTCGCCGATGTGCCCGGCGGTGACTCCACAGGTCACGAATCGGCCCTCAGGCGCCAGTGATCGCACCGCGGCAGCAAACACTGGGGTGCCTACATGGTCGAGCACCACGTCGACCCCTCTGCCGTCAGTCGCTTCCCGCACTGAGGCCACAATGTCGTCGTTGTAATGGTCGACGGCCAGATCCGCGCCCAGCTCCATCGCTTGAGCCCGCTTCTCGGCAGTGCCCGCCGTGGCGATGACCCGACAGCCCATGGCCCGGGCGATCTGGATCCCGAAGCTTCCCACCCCCGATCCGGCGGCCATCACCAGCACGGTCTCGCCCGACTGGATCTGGGCCTTCTCGATTAGGGCCTGATGGGCTGACCGGCCCGCCGTGGGGGTCGCCCCTCCGGCTTCAAAGCTGATCCCCTCAGGCAGAGGAAAAACCAGATCTGCCGGTGCCAGCGCCAACGAGGCGTGGGTCCGCTCCCCCGATGCCACCACCCGCTGGCCCATGGCCAAAGTGTCAACCCGCTCTCCCACTGCCTCCACCACGCCGGCGATGTCCCGCCCGCCCACGTGCTGGGGCCAGCGGAGCTTCATGCCGTGTGATCCCTCCCGCCAGTACACGTCCACCCGATCCATCGACGTGGCCTTCACTCGGATCAGCACATCGCCAGGACCGGGCTCGGGGTCGGGCAGCTCCCCCACCCGCAGCACATCCAGCCCCCCCTGGGCCTCGTGATAGGCGGCCCGCACGTCAGCGCACCCGCACGCTGGGCAGTTCTTCGCCCCCATCTCGCAGCCAGGTCAAGAACTCCCCCACCGGGGCAGGCTCGGCCACATCTGCTGACTCTTCAAGGCGCGACTCCCAGAATTCCCGATAAGTGGGCCAGAACTCGTGCCACGCCCCCTCATAGGGCTCCTCGTCGGGCCAGCGCATCTTGTTCTCCCCGATCGGCGGGGCGTTCAGGTCGGTGGCGTACCAGTACAGGGGTAACCGCCGCCGGAAGTACCAGCGGCCGTCGATTCGCTCGTAGTCGTCCCAGTACATCATGGTCATGATCACCCACTCGTCGCCGGTCTCGTGCTCGTTGCGGGAGTACACCACCCCGCGAGCCCGGTCGGGTCCGTCGAACTCGATGATGTGGTTGCCGGTCACATGAGCAGTACCGGTGAACTTTCCCCCCATCGTCTCGCCGAACCACTCGGCCAGCGCCGCCCGCCCCGAGCGCCCCCGGCCCACCTGCACATCGGCGGGAAACAGACTCACCCAGGCATCTGTCGCCCTCATATCCAGCGCCAAGCAGTAGCGGGCCGCCAGTCCCCTGATCTCCTCGATGGACTCGAGCCGCTCCAGCCGCTCCTCTAGCGATCCCTCAGATGCCATAGGCGGAACTTAGAGCCCGCGCCAACAGGTAGCCAGGTTGACCGAGGCCGAAGGCTGGCCGCTCACGGCGGACTCCCCCAGAATGCGGGTCGCCTCAGCTCGCCCTGGCGGCAACAAGCGTCTCGACGTCTACCGCAACCATGCTCACCGTGGTGGGCGACTTGGATGCAGGGTCACCACACTCTTCTAGGAGGCGGGTGTGGTTGAGCATGGCTTCCCGGAGCGACATGGGATTCTCAGGCACAGGGTCGCCGTTTTCTAAGAGCCCCTGAATATGAAACTCGATGGCTTCCCGGGCAACTTTCTGAACTTCTGCCCATGTGCTTGCAGTGATCACACAGCCGGGAAGGTCAGGCGCATAGGCAGAGTAATTTCTTGGGCCTTTGGCGTAGACGACCGCAAATTCACGCTTCATCGATTGTCCCTTCTGAGGCCTGCCTGCTTCATAATGCTGGACCAAATCCATGGCGCCACATCATCGCTGGGCTTCCCCGCAATCTAAAGTGCGGCCCCATGACCGCAGGAGTTGTTTTGGCCCACGGGGCGTTTCACGGACCTTGGTGTTGGGAGCGGGTGCAGGGGTGTTTGCAGGATACGGGCATCGCCGTACACGCTTCCGATCTGTGCCGTCCCACCACCGCGGAGGACATAGCCGCGTTCCAGGCCGATGTGAACGGCATGAGAGAGCATTTGGGTGGTCAAGGGCCGGTGGTGGCTGTGGGCCATTCGCTCGGCGGGCTGTCCATTTCTGGGCTCGACCCGGCCACGGTGGACCATCTGGTTTACTTGGCCGCCGTCTTGCCCGTCGACGAGAGCGGCGAGGTGAATCCCCCTGACGTGGCCGAGGCAGTGGTCGCCGAGAATTTCTTTCCCGCCCTCGAGCACGGCGAAGACGGCTACAGCTCGGTGAAGCCGGGGGCGGCGGGCGACCTCTTCTACCACGACTGCACTCCTGAGGACATCGCTTGGGCCGAGTCGCAGCTCCGCCCCCAGCCTTTGGGCCAAGCCCCCTTCGTCTTTGCCCGGGCGGCATGGCGAGATGTGGAGTCCACCTACATTGTTTGCGCCGACGACCGAACCTTGACCGCTGAGTTCCAGCAGACCTGCGCGGGGCTGGTCGGCCACTCAGTGGTGATGGAAGGCAGCCACTCTCCCATGCTGGCCCAGCCTGAGGCGGTGGCCGCGGTGATTGCCAAGATCGCAGGCCATTAGGCGCAGCTCGTCGAGTCATCAGAAAGGAACGGCAATGGAATACCGCACCCTGGGAGGCTCCGGAGTCCAGGTCAGCACCCTGTGCCTCGGCGCCATGATGTATGGCCCCGCGGGCAACAACGACGAGGCCGAGTGCGCGGCCATGACCCACAAGGCCCTGGACGCCGGGATCAACTTCATCGACACCGCCGACCGCTACAGCATGGGCACTTCTGAGGAGATCGTCGGGCGGGCCATCAAGGGGCGACGCGACAGCGTGGTAGTGGCCACCAAGTTCTACGGTCCGATGGGCGACGACATCAACATGCAGGGAGGCTCCCGCCGCTGGGTGACGCAGGCGGTAGAAGACAGCCTGCGTCGCCTCGACACCGATTACATCGACCTGTACCAGATGCACCGCCCCGACCCCCGCACCGACTTCGGCGACACCCTGGCCGCGCTCACCGACTTGGTGCGGGATGGAAAGATCCGCATGATCGGCACCTCCACATTTCCCGCCGAGCTCATCGTGGAGGGCCAGTGGGCCGCCGAGCGCCGCAGCTTGGAGCGGGTCCGCTGCGAGCAGCCGCCGTACTCCATATTCACCCGGGAGATCGAGCGGTCGGTGCTTCCCACCTGTCTGGCTTACGACATGGGGGTGATCGTGTGGAGCCCGCTCAATGGCGGTTGGCTCACCGGCAAGTACCGCAAAGACGCTGACTGGCCAGATAACTCCAGAGCCACGCGCAACCTGGTCAGCGCCAAACGCTGGGACCGTGACAACCCCGTGGTAGCCCACAAGCTCGACCTGGTGGAAGAACTCGACGCCCTAGCCACCGAAGTCGGCTGCTCCATGTCCACCCTGGCCTACGCCTTCACCCTCGCCCACCCTGCCGTCACCTCAACCATCATCGGCCCCCGCACCCCCCAACAACTAGACGCCGCCCTTGAAGACCCCGACCTGCGCCTCACCAACGAGGTCCTAGACCGCATCGACGGCCTAGTCCCCCCCGGAACAGACCTAAACCCCGACGACGCCTTCTACATCCCCCCCGCAGTCTCTAACCCGACCCTCAGAAGGATTTAGCTAGAACGCTCTCCCGAACGCTCGATAGCCCGTACATCGGTCCCCAGATAAGAGGCAATCACCAGCGGATCGTTCCGCACCTCTTCCGGCGACCCCTCAGAGATCACCGAGCCAGCCTCCAAGCAGTAGACCCGGTCGCTAATGCTCATGACCAACGGCATGTCGTGCTCGATCACCACCACCGCCGCCCCCAACTCCGCCTGGATGCGCCGAATGAGCGGCCCGAACGCCTCGCTCTCCCGCTGGGCCACCCCACCGGTGGGCTCGTCCAGCAGAAGCACTTTGGCGTCCACCGCTATAAGGCTGGCCAGCTCAACAATGCGGCGAGTACCAGTGGACAGGTTCGAGATGAAATGGTCGGCGTAGCGGCCCAAACCCACGAAGTCCATGAGGCTGTCCACGTCGGCCCGTTTGCTCCGCTCCATTCCCGGCGACGGCGGCACTCCTAACAGCGACGGAACCAGAAGCGAGCGTTCCCGGGCCTCCATCGACACCATCAGCGCCTCTCGCACCGTGAGGTCGGGATACAGCTTGGCGTGCTGGAATCCCCGACCCAGGCCGCCGCGGTGGCGGCGATATGAGGGCAGATGGGCGATATCCCGCCCCAGCACCTCCACTTCGCCTCGGAACGGCACGAAGCCGCTTATGGCGTTCATGAGGGTGGACTTGCCCGCTCCATTGGAGCCGATCAACCCAACCAGCTCTCCTTGGTAGACATCGATGGAAACATCGTCCACCGCCACCTTGCCCCCGAAGTGCACATGGACATCTCGCACCGCCAGCCACGGCTGCCCTTCCTCCAAACTCACCGTGCGCTGGCTGGTGATAGGGACTGACTTATCTATCGCCGGCACCGGTACGGGAATGTCGCGGGCAGCCATGCGCTCATCGGCCAGCCCCAGCAAGAAGTCGCGCAACTTGTAGACGAGTTGCATGATCCCGCCGGGGAAGTACATCAGCAGCAACAGCAGCCCCACGCCCGAGGTGAGCAGCCGCACCTCGTCGCTGGCCCCGAAGATGGCGGGAATGCCCTTCACCCAGAGCACGCCCAACAAGGGCCCGGCAATTGATCCCAAGCCCCCGATGATGGCGATGGCAATGACGTTGATCGACTCGTTGGCGTTGAACAGCACCTGGGGATTGATGGTTGGCTCGCCGGTGATAATCAGGCCCCCGCCCAAAGCGGCCAGCCCCCCGGCCAGAGTGAACGAGATGAGCTTGATGCGACTGCCCGACACGGTGGACGCGGCCGCCATGTCCTCGTTGTCGCGCACCGCGATCATCATCCGCCCGATCCCGGTTTTTCGCAGGTGAGCCACCATCCACACTGCCAGTGCCAGCAAGACCAGCACCAAGAAGAAGAAGGACTTGCGGGAAGCGGTGAAATCGAACGGGCCCCACACCGGTGGGATGACCTTGGGCGAGTTCGTGGCCCCCTGGGTGAACACGTCCTGCACAAAGATCCACGACATGGCGGCGATGGCGAAGGCCAAGGTGGTCACCGCCAGCATAAGGCCCTTCACCCGCAGCGCGGGCACGCCGATTATGAACGCAGTGACCATGCCCGCGGCCACCGCGATCACCATGGCCACCCCCCATGGCAGGTCGAACGACCAGTCCCACCAGTCGAACGGAATGGGGATGTCGCTGTTCTCGGTCAGCGCCACCACGGTGAGACCGCCCACACCGGCGAAGGCAAACTGGCCCAACGAGAGCTGTCCGGCCCAGCCAGTGAGCATCGACACCGACAAAGCAATCAACGCGAAACCCAGAATGCGGGTCCAGGTATACAGATTCGAATTCTTGGTGAGGAACAACCCAAGGAGCACCAGGCCGCCGAAAAGGGCCGCAAAACCGAAGCGGGACAGATTTCGGATGTACCACAGGTTGCGGAGCCGCTCGGGGACGGCCTTCACCTTGGGCGACAGCGACCACTCCCCCTCGTCCTCGCTGCCCCGGCGGACGAACAGCACGGTGATCACCAAGATGGCGATGAAAAAGATCACGTCTACGGCCTCGCGGACGTCGCTGTCCACGTTGCCCTGGAACAGCCGCTGGAAGATGCCCAGCCCTATGCCTGCGATCAGCGTCACCCACAGGGATCTCATTCGAGCGATAAGCGCCACCAGCAAAACTCGCAGGAGCAGCCCGGGTCCGAGGCTTGCAGTGCCCGCGTCGGCAGCATTGACCTGAAACGGCGCCAGCAGAATAAGCGTGACTCCGGCCAGCGCACCGCCGATGGTCCACACCATGGTGGACACCCGACGCACGCTGATGCCGAACAGCCGTCCGGTATCGGCGTTCTCAGCCGAGGCCCGGATGGCCAGCCCGTATCGGGTGCGGCCCAAGAACAGCGCCAAGGCCGCAATCACCAGCGGCACCACGATCATCACAATCAATTCGCGTCCTCCAAAACGGAGGTCATCCGTAGGCTTCCACCTCTTTGTGTTGAGATCGGCGATTTCCCAGCGCATGAAGTCGAAATCCAATTTCCATTCTGTCGGAACGGGAAACGCTGACGGCAGGGGGAACGGGCCTGGTCGAGACACGTCGGGCAGCTCGATGGAGGCGAATATGGCCAACTGGGCCACCCCCAAGGTGGCGATGAACAGCACCAGCCGCGGCGAGTTGAACAGCCGCCGCACCACCACTAGCTCGGTGACCATGGCGAAAAAGGCCGCGGCCCCGATCGACAAGAAGAACGCCACCCAGTAGGGCACGCCGTAGCGGAACGTGAGCATGGCCATGAGGGCCACGCCGAAGCTGCCGATCTCGGCGTGGGCGAAATTCAGCACCCCGGTCGAGCGGTAGATCAGCACGAAGCCGGCCGCCAAGGCGGCCACGATGAGCCCCTGAACGCTGCCTGAGAACAAGTCCTGCTGGGAGATCTCCCAGCCGATGTCGATCACTGCTCGCCCGCCTTATGGCAACTCAACACGCCGTCAGACCAAATCACGCTCAACCGCCCTCGGCTCCCAGGAACACCGCCCGCACCAGGTCGTCCCGCTCGGCCAGCTCCTGGGCTGGACCCTCGAAGCGAACCCGCCCCTTCTCCATGAACACCGCCCGCTCGGCCACACTCAGGGCCACGTTCAGCGACTGCTCCACGATGATCATGGTCAGCCCGGTCTCCTTAAGCTGTTCCACCACCTCCAGCAGCTCCTGCACGACCACCGGGGCCAGTCCCAGCGACAACTCGTCGATGAGCAACACCTCGGGTTCGTGCATCAAACCCATCCCGAAGGCCAGCATCTGCTGCTGTCCTCCCGACAGATCGCTGGCCGCTTGGTTGCGCTTCTCCCGCAGCGCGCCGAACACGTCGTACACCCGCTCGACTCGGGCGTAGATCTCGTCCTTCTCCGCTTTCGTAGACAGCATGGTGGCCAGGAGGTTCTCCTCCACCGTGAGGCCGGGGAACACCCCGGCGCCGCCCCTCACTTGCACGATCCCCTGCTTGAAGCGCAGCTCGGCATCGGCGTAGGTGATGGTGCGCCCGTTGAGCCGAATCGCCCCCCGGTCGGGCACGCCCAGTCCACTGACCGCCCGCAACAGGGTGGACTTACCCGCTCCGTTGGTGCCCAACAGGGCCAGAGTCTCGCCCCGTCGTACTTCCAGCCCGCAGTCGAACAAGACCTGCACCGGCCCGTAGCTGTAATCGAGCCCCCGCACCTGGAGCACCGGAATGTCGTCGGGATGCTCCGACATGCGGCGCATCTCCTCCTGCTCCTCTACCAGCTCGCTCACCGCCAGGGAGATGTCTCGCTTGATGTAGCGGGAGCCGTAGGCCACCAGAAGGCCGCCGATGATCGAGGCCGGCGGAGCCACGAGGCTGATCGCCAGCCGTTCTCCATGGGCATCGCTGATTGAACCGGCGATGATGCTGCCCATGAAGCCGCCCATCAAGAAGATGAACACCGGCAACAAAGCGAAAGCTTGGGCTCGCATCCGGTAGGGAGCAACCGCGCCGATGGTTGGCGCCGCGGCCACGAAAGAGGCCGACGTACACGCGTTGGCCAGACTGATGCCGAAGATCATGATGGCGGGCTGGTGGAATCGCATGGCGACGAACACCAGTACACCCGACATGATGATGAGCGTGCCCGCAGTCCGCACCATCTTGGACGGGTCCTCCCGGAACATCCCGTCAAATTTGAAGCCTGAAATCGGAATGGCAACCAGGCTGGCCAACCACACCAGCGACGTCACCCAGCCCCGCTGGAATGCCTCATAGCCGTACTCGTCTTTCAACATCAGGTTGAGCTGGCTGGGCAGCGTTACCAGCGCGAATCCCAGAGTGCCGACGCCCACCGCCAGGAAATAGAACGTCTTAACCTTCTTGAGTCGGGCGAAAGCCGTGGACATCGACACCGGCAGGTCGGACCCTATTGGCGGCATCTCGTACTGCTCGCCAAGGATGGCCTGCTGCTCGTTGCCCGCCCGGGGGGGCTCCTTCAAGATCAGCGAAACCAGCGCGAGGACGATCGGCGGGATGGCGAATATGTAGAACACCCATCGCCACCCGTCAGCTCCACCGGCGATGGAGGCGATGGCCCCGGCCAAGACCGGGCCGATGAGCAGGCCGATGGGCCGGCCTATGCCCTCGAAGGCGAATATCCGAGCCCGAGCAGGAATGGGATAGGTGTCGGTGAGCAGCGAGGAGTGGACCGGCAGTCGGTTGGCCTGGCCCGCCCCGGTGAGAACCCGGGTCCAGAAATACTGAAATGGGTTCCTCACCAATCCGGTGAGGAACACGCTCACCGCCCAACCTGCGGTGGCCACGGGCACGATCAGGGTGCGCTTCACCCGGTCGGCCAACCAGGCCAGCGGCACCGCCCCCAGCACCAAGGCCACACCGCCGAATGAAGAGATGCCCAAGATAACCGTGTCGGAAACTCCAAAGGCGTCCTGAAGGTCGGGCAGGAGCACCGCTATTGCCACCCGATCGAATTCGTCGATCACGTTGAGCAAGAAGAGCACCACGAGCATGCTCGCCCCGCCGGCCCGGATTCCCTGCTTCAGGGTCATAGGCGCTTCGCCTACACCGGGCAGCAGGTCGTCGGGCAGCACCACCACCTCCGACTTGGCCGCTTGTTCGGCTAGGCGCTTGGACTCCTCCTCGAAGACCGCCGATGCCAGGTTGGCCGGATCGTCCAACTGCGACTCTTCGACCTCCGGCTCTACCGGGTCGTCCACTGATCCCCCATCGGGGTAAAACACTAGGCCATCAGTTCTACGCCGCGCACAACATCGGCTGTTCACAGAAGACGATTTCATCGACTACTATTCGTCGCCAATCTACGGAGAGGGGTAACCGTGTCTCGAAGGATGCTGAAGTTCTGGGGAGCACTCCTAGTGCTCGTGCTTGTGGCCGCAGCCTGCGGAGGCGGCAACGACGATGACGACGGAGGTGCCCAGCCCGCTTCCTCGGAGCAGACCCCCCCCCAGGCCCCTGACGAGCCCGATGCCCCCGACGACACCGGCGATGGGGACGAGCCGGCCACCGAGACCCCCGATGCTCCTGACGAGCCGGCCCCCGATGAGCCATCCGACTCCGGCGATGGAGACGAGCCATCCGAACCGGCCCCCGCCGAGCCGGTGGACATCGGCTTCGACGAGCCCCGGGGCGATTTGTTCATCGACTTCCACAGGACCTTCGACCGGACGCACCCGTTCCAGCCGTTGGATATGTACTGCACGGCTACGCCCGACCCGGACTCACCGCCTCAGGCCACTGGTGCTGGCATCACCGAGGACTCCATCACCATCGTCCACCTGCGCACCAAGCTCGAGGAGCTGGAGGGCATCGGCTTCGCCGTTCCGGTGGGCGACCCCAAGGACATGTTCGAGGCGTTCACCAAGGCCATCAACGAGGACTGCAACGGGATCTGGGGCCGCCAGATCGACCTCCGCCTCGTGGAAGTGTCGGCACTGGGAGGCGGCGGAGAGGACATCGACACTCTGCGCAACCAAGCGTGTATCGAGGCCACCGAGGATCACAACGCGGTGATCGTGACCAACTCCACCGGCTTCCAGGGCACCGCCATCTTGTGCATCACCGCCGACCACGACACCCTGTTCCTCACCACCCAGGGCAACCCCGCCGAGTTCCACGAACAAGCCAACGGCCTGCTCTACTCGCTGAGCCCAGTGGCCGAGCACTCGGTGGTCAACATGACCCAGGCGATCATCGACACCGGTGCCCTGGATGGCAAGACCATCGCCGTCATCTGGCCTGACACTCCTGGACAACCCGAAACCGTGCAAGCCGGGATCATCGATGTGATTGAGGCCGCAGGCTACGACATCGCCGTGGCGGAGCAGATCGGCTGCGGCGGACAGACCACCTGCCGTGAGGGCAACGACATCGCGGTGGAGCGGATGCTCGAAGAGGGCGTCGACGTTGTCTTCCCCGGGCTCAACGTGCTCAGCCTGCCCCAGTTCATCAACGAGATGATCAACCAGGGCTACGCCCCCGGCGACGTGCAGTTCTACAACTCCGACTTCAACAGCCAAGCCGGCGACCTGGTATCGGGCAAGGTGGCCCAGTTCGGCGGGGACGCCGCGGCAGAGATGTACAACGGCACCATCATCATCGACGATGCCCCCACCGGTAACTTCCGCTCCGATGACCCGGTGCTCAGCTTCAACGCACCGCTCAACATCATGTGCAACGAGACTTATGCGGCCAACAGCGCCATTGGCGCCCAGCACATCCGAGACGTGTACGGGAGCTACGACAGCGCCTACGGCATGACCAACACGGTGTGCTCCGAGATGCGCATGGTGGCCCGGGCCATCTACGACGCGGGGCCCAACCCCACCCGTGAGGACATCTACAACGCCTTCAGGAATCTTGGGTCAGTGGACATCCAGCACCAGCTTCCCGCCACCTTCGGACCCGACAAGTTCGGTGCCCCCGACGTGGTGACTGAGTTGTCGTTCAACTTCCCATGTCCCGGCGATCCCGACATTCCCACCTGTGTCCAGCAGACTGCCCCCTACCGGCCCCTCGGAGAGTGATTTCTACAGCCAGCCCGGTAGCATCTGGAGGGTGAAAGGTCGAGAGCAGCACCGCGGACGGCGAACCAGGGCATTCGCCGCCGCGGGCATAGCTTTGGCCCTATCGCTACTCGCGGCTGCTTGCGGGGGTACCGAGACCTCGGAAACCGACAGCGCGGACATCGCTACTCCTCCCACCGCGGCATCCGCCGAAACAGGAACTGTTCAAGATCCAACTCCGGGCGCAGCGCCCACAGACGCAGCTCCCACCACTACCCCGCCTGAGCCGACTCCCGAAGAGGGCAGCATGGGTGCATCCCCGGGGCTTCCCGAACCCGAAGGTGCGCCCGACCCGACCGAGCCTGCGGCAACCAGTGCGCCTACTGAGCCTGCCTCCACGTCAGCGCCGCAGCCGACTCCCGCAACTCCTGAGTCGACTTCGCCAACGCCCAGGCCAACGCCGCAGTCCACCTCGGCACCAACGTCAGTACCGACTGCAGTGCCAACAGCAAGGCCAACTTCCGCTCCCACACCAGCATCGACACCGGTTCCGACCCCCGTGCCCACACCTGTGCCGACTCCGGTTCCGACCCCCGCGCCCACCCCGGTTCCCGAATCAGATTTGCCCTCGGTTGAGGTGGTTAATGTGGCCACCGGAGCCAGCGTGAACCTGGCCAGCTACGCCCCGTCGGATCGGCCCATCGTGCTGTGGTTCTGGGCCCCCCATTGACCCACCTGCCGCCGGGAAGCCCCCGGCCTCGACCAGTTGGCTCGAGACAACACCGACGAGTTCACCCTCATCGGAGTGGGTGCCCGCGACGATCTCCGACAGGCTGAGGATTTCGTGAACAGAACCGGGACAACCTTCGCCATGTTGTGGGATCCCTCCGGTGCCTCCTGGAACGGCCTTGGAATCACCAGCCAGCACCGGGTAATCGTCCTTAACCGGTTTGGCCAGAAAATCGATCAGCGGGCCAGCCCGTCGGACATCTGGATCCTAGATACGGTTGCCAGTATCGGTTCAACCTGACGTGATTGTGCCCAAGAAGATGAGACTCAAGCTCCTCGCAGTCGCCGCCTGCCTAGCCACGGTCGCCGTGGCCTGCGGAGGCGGTGACGACAGCCCGGCAGAGTCGTCACCTGCGTCTACCCCCGCTCCAGCCCCCACTCAGGCACCCGCGACCGAGTCAGCCCCTGAGGGCGCTGCTCCGGCCCCCGAATCGGATCTACCCTCGGTCGATGTGGTGAACGTGGCCACCGGAGCAACCGTGAATCTGGCCAGTTTCGCCCCGGCCGACCGGCCCCTTGTGCTGTGGTTCTGGGCGCCCCATTGATCCACCTGCCGCCGGGAAGCCCCCGGCGTCGAGCAGTTCGCTCGACAACATACCGACAAGCTCACCGTGATCGGGGTGGGCACCCAAGACAGCCTGGAACTGGCTCAGGCATTTGTGCAGTCCACCGGAACCACGTTCACCATGCTGTGGGATCCAACCTTCGAGTCGTGGAGACAGTTGGGAATCTCCGGCCAACCTTCGGGAATGCTGCTTGACGGCAACGGCAGAATCCTCACCACTTGGCGGGGCGGCATACCACAGAGCCGGGTGCTGGAGGCCGTCGGCGCCTGATCTTGGAAATCAGGCGAACGGAAGCTTGACCACGGTGGCAGGCACCAGGGTGCCTCGCATATCCACGGCCAATTCGTCTCCGATATCGGCATCGGGAGGAACGAACGCCAGCGCAATGCCCGCTTCCAGCATGGGCGAGAAGTTGCCCGAGGTGACTTCCCCCACAACTTCGCCGTTCCGAAGCACAGCCTGGCCCTCCCGGGGCGGTCGTCGACCCTCAACGCGCAATCCCCGCAGCCGGCGGTGGATTCCCCGCTCCCGCTCGGCGGCCAGGGCTTCCCGCCCCCGGAAGGAGGGCTTGTCCCATCGCACCACCCAGCCCAGCCCCGCTTGTAGAGGAGTGATGCCTTCACCCAGCTCGTGGCCGTGCAACGGCAACCCGGCTTCTAGGCGCAGCGTGTCCCGAGCACCCAGCCCGGCGGGGACGATCCCCGCCTCAATCACTGCATCCCAGAGCCGTTCAGCGGCCTCCGCGGGCACTGCGATCTCAACCCCGTCCTCGCCGGTGTAACCGGTGCCGGACACCGTCAGTTCGGTGCCCTCCCATTCCACTATGGCCACGCAATTGCGGGCTACCTCCGACGCGTCGGGCGACACCGCGGCCAGCCGGTTTCGGGCCTCGGGACCTTGCACAGCCAATACCGCCCGACTGCCGGTCACATCGACGGCGCCGAAGCCAGCGTCGGATCCAGAGCCCCCCAGGGCGGCGCGCACCCGGTCGGTGTTGGATGCGTTGGGCATCACGTCGAAGCTGTTCTCATCGGTCCACCACACGATGATGTCGTCCAGCACCGAGCCGTCGTCGTCAAGCAGGTGGGTGTATTGGGTGCGACCGGGGGCGATCCGGGCCAGATCATTGGTGAACGCCTGCTGGAGCCGGTCATAGGCATCGGGACCGGAAACCCGAAGGGTGCCCAGATGGCTCACATCGAATACCACCGCGTCTGTCCGGCACGACCGATGCTCGGCCAGTGTTCCCGAAGGATAGGACAGCGGCATCTCCCAACCGCCGAAGGGAACCATCTTGGCCCCCAGCGCTCGATGCCGGCCCTCCAGTGGAGAGGAACGCACGTCGCCGGTTAGCCCAATCCGGCGCCCGCGCCAGCATGGGTCAGGTCGCCGTCCACCCCGGAGGCGTCGTCGAAGCCGTACTTGCTCAACAGGTTTCGGTAGTCGCGCTGGCAGAGGACGACCACGTCGACGTTCGGATGGCATTCCCGCAATCGGCGGACTTTGCCGTTCTTGCGGGTGATGTACTTCTGACGTGCCGTGGTGATCTCCACGTAGCGATCAAACTGGGGCAAATAGAAATCAGGGGTGAATGCCTCGGTCACATCGCCAGACTCGTTGCGGGAGAGCACAAAGGTGTCGGGCTCGTAATGCCACTCAACTCCGTAGAAATCGAGCAGGTCAGCGAACTGCCGCTCCGAATCGTGGGCAAACACTCTTCCGCAGGCCTCCCCTAGGAACCGGTTTGGACGGCGCTGACGCCGGTTGCGGGCTGGGACGTCTCCACAGGCCCGTCCTCTTCGACCGGAAGCTCTCTCACCGCGGCTTCCACTTCTTCGATCAAGCCCTCCATGCGGAGGTAGAGCGCCCCTTGGCCTTGGCGCAGCGCATCCAAAATCTGCTCGTCGGTGCGGACCAGCAGAGACTTGTTGCCGTTGATCACCAGATCAGCGCTGGCCACATCCTCACCGAGTTCGTCGCGCAGGTAGTCGAACACCTCGCGTACCCGCTGGAGAGCGATCCCCTCGTCCAACAGCCGCTTGATCAGCTTTAGCTCCAACAGATCTTTGTAGGAGTACCGACGGCGACTGCCGCTTCCCACGGCGGCCTGTGCGGTAGAGCGCACCAACCCGGTACGGGTCCAATAGTCCAGCTGACGGTAGGTAACGTCGACGATCTCGATGGTCTGAGGCGAACTGAAGTCGCTGGCTATCTGTCGGTGATCGCTCATATGACTCTCCAAGTCCGGGGCGCGCTCCAATTTCGGCTTATTACACCGGGGAAACTACGCCAATGGATTTCCACAGGGTAAACCTCGTCCTGTGGATTGTCAAGGACGGATGGAGGGCGTCAGCCGTTGAAGTCCTCTGGAGTCACGTGGTCCAAGAACTCGCGGAATTGGTCCAGAACCTCTTCGGCCGGAGGCTCTTCACCTTCGGGCTCCTCGGGCTCCACGGCGTGTCCGGCGGCTTCCAGCACCGACTCATCGGCAAATATGGGCGCCCCGGTTCGCACGGCCAACGCCACCGCATCCGAGGGCCGGCTGGAGACCCGGCGAGCCCCGTTGCCCCCCGCCAACTCCAACTCGGCATAGAAGGTCCGATCCCGCAACTCGGTCACGATGATGCGCTCGAGCCGCACTCCCAAGTCGTCCAGCACGTTCTTGAACAGGTCGTGGGTCATGGGACGGGGTGTCTCCACCTCCTCCATGGCCAGCGCTATGGCCTGGGCCTCGGCCCCTCCGATGAAGATGGGTAGCATCCGACATTCACCTTCGGTTTCCCGCAGCAGCACGATCGGGGCATTCGACGGCAGTTCGATCCGCACCCCGACCAGCTCCATCTCCTTCATCGTCCCCACGTTAGTAGAGGATAGAGACATAAGCGTCGGGATCGTCGGCCAGCAGGTCGGGATCTCCAATAACCAGTCTGTCCAGGTTGCGGTAGCGTCCGGCCCAGTCCAAGCCGTAACCCAAGAAGAACTCATCCGGGGCCTCGAAACCCACGTAGTCGGGCTCAATGGGCAGGATGCGGCGGGCGCTCCGGTTGAGCAGAGCGGCCACCGCCACCGAAGCGGCCGACCGGCGGTGCAACTCCCCTATCAGGTATCCGAGGCTCAGCCCGGTGTCCACGATGTCCTCCACCAGCACTACCTCTCGACCACTCACATCGCAGTCCAGGTCCTTCACCAACCGGACCCGTCCCGAGTCGGCGGCGAACCGGGACAAAGCCATGAAGTCCACCTCGACCGAGATGTCCACCGCCCGTACCAGATCAGCGAGGAACGGAAGACTCCCCTTCAGCACAGACACCAGCACTGCCCCGTCCGAGCACTGCCCCGAGATCTCCGCCGCCACGCGCCCAACAGCCTGCTGAATTGCTTCCCGGCTCGCGAACAGATCGGGCTCGGCGTGGCCCACGCCGCTACCGACTCTTGGTGTGGTTGGACAATGCGCACCGGAGCAGCGAGAGCCGCAACTCCGATCCGAGGTTGATCAGCTCTACCAATGCGTCCTTAGACTGCCTGCGGGATCGGTCTGTGCGCTGCATCACCATAGGCATGATCCGTTGCTCCAGAAGGCCCGCTTCCCGTTCTGCCGCAGATTTGTAGGCCCGCAAATGGCGGGGCTCCACCCCATGGTCCAAGAATCCGGCTGCGACCTTGGCCACGATCACCGCTTCAGCGTCGTAGTGCGACAGCGCTCCATCATCTATGGGCTCAATGAGACCGAACTTTTGAAGATCCATGACCTTGGATCGGCTCAGCCCGCTGGCCGAGGCCAATTCATCAAGGGTCAGAGCAACCGACACCGCCCCTGAGTCCAGTGGGTTCGGCCGCCCACTGCTTCGGGAGCCGGAGGCAGCCCCTTCCCCGCTGGCTCCCCTATTGCCCTCGTCTTCGCCGAGGTCCTCGTGGTCGATGCGCTCCTTGATGACCTTGAGAGGCAGGAAATGATCCCGCTGCTGTTCCAAGATCCACCGCAACCGGCTGATGTCGGCATCGGTGAACTTCCGGTAGCCGGATTGGTTGCGCTCGGGATCAATGAGGCCCTGGCTCTCCAAGAAGCGGATCTTGGAGATGCTTATGTCGGCGAACTCGTGCTTCAGCAAGTCCAGAACCTGGCCGATCGACCAATGCTGGGCGCTCATTCGCTGGTCCCGTCGTAGTACACCAGCTTGAAACGACCCACTTGGAGCTCGTCGCCGTTCTTCAGCCCGGCATCTTCCACCCGTCGGCTGTTTAGATAAGTGCCGTTCAGCGAACCCATGTCCTTGACGTGCTGCACCAAACCGTCTCGGTAGACCTCCGCGTGCCGCCGGGACACCGTGATGTCGTCCAGGAAGATGTCGGAGTCGGGATGGCGGCCCACCGTAACTCGGGCCGGAGACAGCTCGAAGCGGCTGCCCGCCGCCGGTCCCTGGGTAACCACCAGCACCGCCGGGTACCGGATCAGGTCGGCCTCCAGTTCTAATTCGGTGGTGGGCTCGTCTACGGACAAGGACTCCTCAGAGTCGTCAGCCTGCTTGAGGCGATGCCCGCACGACGCGCAGAAATTGACGCCAGCCTCGCTGGGGTAGCCACACAGCGGGCAATTGGCCTCTTTGGCCCCGTCACCTAAGGGTTGTGATGTCAATCGACGGTCTCCGTCAGATCGGTGTAGGCCGCCGCATCCAAGAGATTGTCCAGCTCCGAGAGGTCGGAGGCTTCAATCACACAGATCCACCCCTCTCCGTAGGGGTCCTCGTTCAGGCGTTCAGGGTGGTCGATCAGGTCGTTGTTCACCTCTACCACGACACCGGACACCGGAGCGTAGATCTCCGATACCGACTTGGTGGACTCCACTTCGCTAAACGGCTCTCCACAGGCCACATCGGTACCCACCGGGGGTAGTTCGATAAAGACCACGTCGCCAAGGGCGTCTTGGGCGTAATCGGTGATCCCCAAGCTCACCCGGGGGCCTTCGACCTTGATCCATTCATGGTCTTCGGAGTAACGCAGCTCGCCAGGAACGTTCATGAATACAACCTACTGGCTGCCGCCCAAACTCTCAACCTCAGCTTGAGGCTGCGGCTCCGCCGCCCCGGCCCTCAGCGAGTGCCCGCCGTGCTCGGGGGATGTACTCCACCGCCGCGTAGTAGCTGAGCGCCAATGAGGGGATTCCGAGACCCCAGCCCACACCGCGAGTGGCGGCTGCCCCACCCACACTGGAGTCCCCCAGCAGCAAGAGGGGGAGGGCGAACATGAGGCCGAACGTGGCTGTCTTCCCGGTCCAGGTCACGTCTATCCGGCGAGCCCCCAATGCGCCCAACACCACCACGGCCAGAGAGACGACGGCCTCTCTCGCCAGCATGGGCACCCCGAAGGCCAGGTGGAGGGAACCGTCAACCATCATCGACACCACCGCGGCCAAGAACATCAGCCGATCGGCGGTGGGATCCAGGATCTTCCCCAACTCCGAGCCCTGGTCGAAACGCCGGGCGATGTAGCCGTCCACCCAGTCGGTCGCCCCCAGCGCTCCAAGCAGGATGGCGGCCCCGGCCCGATTGCCCATGCCCAACAGCAGCACGCAGAACACCGGCACACACCCCAGCCGCAGCACCGACACGAAGTTGGGAACCGTCAAGACTCGAGATGCGCTGGGCGACGACTGGGCTTCCGCCATGATCGGAGATGTTACGGCTCAGATGCCCTGGCTCCTAGCATGGGGCCATGGCCAGCGTGTTCACCATGATCATCAACCGCGACCTGCCGGGCCACTTCGTGTGGGAGGACGATGACTGCGTAGTCATCTTGTCCATCAACCCCACCCAAACCGGCCACTCGCTGGTCGTGCCTCGGGCCGAGATCGACCACTGGCTGGACGTCCCCCCGGAACTGGCCGCCCATCTCATGGTCGTGGCCCAAATGGTGGGCTCAGCCCAGATGGCCGCATTCGGACCGCCCCGGGTGGGCCTGATCATCGCCGGCCACGAGGTGCCCCACACCCACTTGCATGTGATCCCAATGTTCGGCATCGCCGACTTGAGCTTCACCAGCGCAAAGGCCTCGGTTCCCCCTGAGGAGCTGTCCTCAGCCGCCGAACTCCTGCGCTCCCATATGCCCGTGAGTTAGCTCTGGATCACGTTGCGGAGCCGGTAGACGCGCAAGTCGCTTCCACCCTCTTCAAACTCCAGGCGTTCAAATCCGGTCCGGCGGACATCCAAGTCGAAGCTCTCGATGTCCAGGGGGCTCCATTCGGGTGCGGAAGCGGAGTCGAACACGATCCACTCCACCTTGGGGGTGGCGGCCACCGCGGCGCTATCGGGATCGTCCCCAGTATGCAACTGGTACAGCCGGGTTCGATCCGCGAGAAGGGGAAGGATCTGCTCTGAGGCCCGAACCGAGGCATCGGGGGGAATCAGGTCGGCTGCCTCTTGCCGGGCGATGACAATCGTGTCCCGCTGACCCCAATCCCATGGCCTCTCGTACAAGGAGCTGGGGGCGTCTCGCAAGAAGAAGAGTCCCGCGGTGAGTACTAGAGCAGTGAGCAAGCGACGGTCCACGTTCACCCGCTCCACCAATACTCGGCCAGAACGGGCCAGCGCGAACACCGTGGCCGCGAAGACGAACGGAATCATCGGAACGGTCTGAGAGGCTTCGGCCAACTGGCCGGGGGGCACATCGGCCACCAGGTACGCACCGAACAGGGGCACTACCGGAAGCAGATAGCGAGGCGCCACCAGGGGCAGCAGCATCACCGGGGCCAGCAAGAAGACGATCATCTGGAAGTTGGCCTGCGACAGCGCATCGGCCAAAACCTGGTGGGGAGCGGAGATGAAACCCCAAAGCACCGATCCCAGATGCCCGCTGCCGAAGTCAGAGAACGCCTCTATGTGGGGAAACCTTCCGCCATTGAACCGGGGCTGAATTGCCGTCATCGCCACCAGCCCGTAAGCCAGGCCGCCCAGCGAGATGGCCGTGCCGGGGCGGCGACGGCCCTCCAACAGCACCAGCAGTCCTAGCCCGGATAGAGCGAAGGCCAGGTCGGACCGGCAGGTCACCGCCAGCAGGGCGAACACTGTGAACCAATTCCACTGCCCTCTCAGTGCCGTGAGCACCGCGCCAAACAGGGCGGGCACGGCCAGAGCCTCGGGGTGGAAGTCGGAGAGGTTGATCAAGTGGACCGCCGGGTAGGCGCAGTAGGCAAAGACCACCGCTGCCGCCGCCCCGGATTTGAGGCCACCCACATCGCGGGCGATGCGCCACAGTGGCACCACCGCCAAAGCCAGTGCGGAGGCTTGCAAGGCCAGCAGCGTGGGCTGATCGGGAAATAGGGCCGTTAGCCCGGCCACGGGGTAGAGGATGAACGCGGCCTGCTCCCACAGCAGGTTGTGGCCGGCCACGCTCGAGCGCGGTTCGTACCCCTCCCCGATAAGCCACAGTCCTTGAAGGTGCGAGGACAGATCGGCGCCGGCGTCCAGCTGGAGGGCCCGGGCCAGTGAGAGTCCCGAAAGCGCTCCGCCCAAGAGCAGGGCGATGACCCAAGGGACGGCCCGGTCGACCTGCTTGGTGTCGAGCCGGGCCTGCCAACGCAACGAGAAGATCTCAAGGCGGCGCCCCCAGTGGGCCAGCGCGATCATGCCTTTCTCATATCCCCGCCTACCCCACCAACACCGTGTCGGTGTCGCGCCCTGATCGCAGCAGGGTGCCGGGCCGGCTGTCGGTCGCCTGACCGCCATTCACGATGGGCTGGCCGTTCACCAACACGTGGTCTACCCCTACCGAATCGGCGAACAAGCGGGCGGAGCCACCGGGCAGGTCTTCCACCATACGCATGGCGCCGGAATCGATGGTCTCGGGGTCGAACACCACCAGATCGGCGTGCCACCCCTGTTCGATACGGCCCCGATCCCGCAGCCCGAAGAGCCGAGCAGGAGCGTCGGTCAGCATGTGAACGGCCGTCTCCACGGCGGTCAGCCGCCGACCCCGCAGGCAGTCGCCGAGAAAAGCGGTGGTGTACGGAGCCCCACACATACGGTCGAGGTGGGCGCCGGCGTCGGAACCGCCCAAAAGGGTGTGCTCGCTCTGCCAGGCTTCGGCCCGGAGGCGCCAGCTCTCGTCGTCATCGTCGGTGGGCGCCGGCCACAGCACGGTACGCAGGTCGTCGGCCAGCACGATGTCGATCAGGGTGTCGAAGTGCCCGGTGCCCCGTTCGGCGGCGATGTCGGCCACCGTGCGCCCGCTCAACCCGCCATTGGCCGGGCTGAAGGTGTCGCCGATCCGGTATCCGCCCCAGCCGGTGAGGCGACTGAAGACCCCAGCGTCGGGCGAGGCGGCCCGCTCGGCCAGATGTGCTCTCGTTTGGGGATCGGCCAGACGGGCCATCCGCTCGGGCACCGCGAGGCCGAGCACCTCTCCCCAGTCGGGAAGCATGTTGAGGGCGCAGTAGTTGAGGAAGCTCATGTTCATGCCCACCAGAACGGGCATGGTCAACGCCACCACTCGGGCGCCGTGGCCAGCGGCTCGTACCGAAGCGCCGAGTTGGGCCCGGTAGCGGTCGGGGTCGGCCGAATCGACGGTGAGAACGTTCCAGTTGAGCGGGCGGCGGGCCGATCGGGACATCGCCACCATGAGGTCCAACTCATCGTCGGTGAACCCTTGCATACAGCCGTCGGTTACGTATTCCAGGGTGGTTCCCTCATGCTCGGACACCACCGAGCACAGTGCGATCACCTCTTCGTTGCTGGCAAAGCGAGATGCCACCGGGGCGCCGTCGCCGTCGTTGTGGGTATAGGACAGCGAGGTGGAAAAGCCCAGGCCACCAGCAGCGATGCCCTCTGACAACAAAGACTTCATTGCCTCGAGTTGGCCGTAGTCGGCCTCATCGCCGGTGGCGTCGGCCCCCATGACTGCCCGGCGGATGGCGCAGTGGCCCACCAGGAACCCGGCGTTGACCCCGAGGTTTCCGTCCAATCGAGCCAGGTAGTCGGCGAAGGATTGCCACGACCAGTCCAGTCCGTACTCAAGGGCAGAGAGCGGCATGCCCTCCACTTTGGCCATCATGCGCTGGAGGTAGGGGGCGTCGCCAGGGTTGAGAGGTGCGAGAGTGAAGCCGCAGTTGCCGCCGATAACGGTGGTTACCCCATGCAGGTTGGAGGGCGAGGCGGCCGGATCCCAAAAGAGCTGGGCGTCATAGTGGGTGTGGGGGTCTACAAAACCAGGGCACACGACCTTGCCGGAGGCGTCAATCTCCGACTGCCCGGAGTCGGCGACTACGCCGATCCCACTGATGCGCCCGTCTTTGACTCCGACGTCGCCAACAAAGCCGGGTTGTCCCGAGCCGTCAATGACTGTGCCCCCGCGGATTACCAGGTCCAACACGGCCCCAATCCTACTTATCCGCATGGGGCCGCCCCATGCAGCCGCACTATGCTCTCTGCGTTGCGGGCTGTGGCGCAGCTTGGTTAGCGCGTCGGTCTGGGGGACCGAAGGTCCCGGGTTCAAATCCCGGCAGCCCGACCAACGATTGGAGCAAATCACCAGTGCAAAGCGATGCCGCCACCGCGCAGGAGTACTTGTCAGAGCTCGACGATGGCCGGCGGGAAGCCCTTGCCGCGGTGCGCCAGGTGGTCACTGACAACCTTCCCGACGGCTACGAAGAAACAATGCAGCACGGGATGATCTCCTATGTCGTTCCCCTGGACGTGCTCCCCGACACCTACAACGGCCAGCCGCTGATGTACATCGCCTTGGCTTCCCAGAAGCAGTACATGTCGCTCTATCTCACCAATGTGTACGGCGATGAATCGGTGGAGAATTGGTTCAAGGAGCGCTACCTCGCCACCGGCAAGAAGCTCAACATGGGCAAGTCGTGCGTACGCTTCCGAAAGCTCGACGACTTGCCCCTCGACCTTGTCGCAGAAGTGGTGGCGCGAACCCCCATCGACGAGTTCGTCGAGATCTACCGCGCCTCCCGAATAGGCCGCCGCTAACGGCTGCTACCGACCCATCAAAACAACAGGGCGATGCCTTGGATGGCGCGCCAGGCGAGGTATGCGCCGGCAGCGGTGACGGCTACCCAGAAGTGCCAGGGGACTTTCTGGCGGGCGGGGGAATCCACCTCGGACGGGGCTTCGACCGCGGCGCCGCAGGTGGGGCACTCCCCTGCTTCGGTTACCGAGCCGGGGTTCCAGAAGCGGTCGCAGGGCTCGCACCAGGGCACGGCAATAGCTTGCCATCGCAAGGCGCCCAAACCCCATAGCCGGGACCGCCGAGACTTTCTCCGCTGCCCCAGGCGTTCAGGAAAGATGAGGGTTCTGCCGGTGGCGGTGGTAGTCTTTCCGTACTTGGCCGAAAATATCTGCCAAGCGGGCTGCCTCCGAGTCTCTTCTCTGATACCGGGCAAGCTGCCCGAAGATGTGTTGCGCCTCACTAACAACTTCCGGGGCCAACCATTGCCTGAGTGCCCGCAAACACGCGGGCGAGGAGCCCCATGCCCCCCACTTTCGCCCAACTGGGCGTGCCCGATTCCATCTGCCGCGCGCTGGAGCGCAGCGGAATCCGCAAACCGTTCGAGATCCAATCCGCCGTAATCGCCGACGCCATGGAAGGCCGCGACATCTGCGGTCGAGCACCAACCGGGTCGGGCAAAACGCTCGCCTTCGGAATACCGCTGATCGCCAACGTCGATCAAGCCAAGCCCCGGCGGCCACGGGCATTGATTTTGTCTCCTACCCGTGAGCTCGCCGACCAGATCGCGTCGGAACTGCGCTCGATCTCGGGCCCCATCAGCGTGACCGCCGTTTACGGGGGCGTTAGCTACGTCAACCAGCGAAAGCAGCTGCAAAAGGGAGTAGACATCCTGGTCGCCTGCCCCGGTCGGCTGGAGGACCTTATCGACCAGAGGGCGGTGAGCCTCCACGAAACCGACCAGGTGGTAATTGATGAGGCCGACCGCATGGCCGACATGGGATTCCTGCCCTCCGTTCGGCGAATCCTCGACCAGACCGCCTCCGAGCGCCAGACCGTCATGTTCTCAGCAACCCTCGACAATGATGTGGCCAAGCTCACCCGGGACTATCAGGATCGCCCGGTCACCCATGAGGTAGGCGATGCCACCCCCGACATCAAGTCAGCCGATCACCGGTTTTGGACGGTGGACAAGACCGAACGCGTCGAGGCCTGCGTCGACGTGATATCCGCCGCCGGACCGACAATCGTGTTCTGCCGGACCCGGCATGGATCAGATCGGCTGGCCCGCCAACTCTCCCAGCGCGGGGTCAACGCCGCCGCCATTCATGGTGGCCACGCTCAGAACCGCCGCTCCCGAACGCTCCAAGAGTTCATCGACGGCCGGGTCGAGGCTCTTGTCGCCACCGACGTTGCCGCTCGGGGGATCCACGTGGACTGCGTGGCCTGCGTCATCCACTTCGACCCACCTGAGGATCACAAGGCATATCTTCACCGCTCGGGCCGCACGGCCCGTGCTGGCCAGACCGGCCTCGTGGTGTCGCTGATCCAGCAAGGCCAGCATGCCGACATCAAGCAGATCCAGAACCAGCTCGGTCTGAACCAGCCCATCACCAGTCCCACCCCAATCGAACAAAACGCGGCGCCAGCCCGTCGCCGCAAGCCGTCCCAGCCTCTCGGGGTTGGCCAGGCCAACAAAAAGCCAAAGGGCAACTCCCAAAACCCGCGCAACCGATCCGACCGAGACGACAACCGCGGCGGAGGACGCCGATCAAACGGCAACTCCCAAAACCCGCGCAACCGATCCGACCGACAAGACAACCGCGGCGGAGGACGCCGATCAAACGGCAACTCCCAAAACCCGCGCAACCGATCCGACCGACAAGACAACCGCAGCGGACAGAAATCACACGGGAGGCCACAGGGTCGTCCCCAACAGCAGACGCGGCAAAAACAGCGAAGCGGCGCTTCCTCCCGATAGCGTCCCGACCGCCAATCGGCCCGGGAAAGCAGCTCTAGATCAGGCTCGCCGGACGGCGAGGATGGCCACGTCGTCGCCAATGGTGCCATCGGCGAAGTCTCGGGCGGCCTCCAGCAGCGTCTTGCACAGCACGTCGGGTGAGACGGTGGGATCACGGCGCAGGTGCTGGGCGATCCGATCCTCGCCAAATTGGGCGTCGCCGTAGCGCACTTCGGCCAGACCGTCGGTGTACATGAGCACCATGTCCCCCGAATCCAAGGGGATCTCCCGACTGAAATAGGTGCTGTTGGGGTCGAGCATCAAGAGGGCACCGGTGGCCCGCAGCGGCTGAACTTCTCGCTCATGCCACAGCCAGGCCGCCGGGTGGCCCGCCGATGCATATCGCATGGTCTGGGCCTCAGTGTCGAATACCACAATTACCGCCGAGATGAACTCCTCGGCCCGCTCGATGGAGGACATCTGGGCGTTCAACTCCTCCAGGGCCTGGGCTGGGTCGCGGAACTGGCGCAGGAACACCCTAAGCAGGTATTTGGCCTGGAATGCGGTGATCGACGACTCGATGCCCCGGCCAGCCACATCCCCGATAACTGCGGCCACCCGGGTCGGACCCACCCGGAAGACATCGAAAAAATCGCCGGCCATGACCCCCTCGCCGGCTTGGTATACCCGGCCCATCTCATAGCCGGCGAAATCGGGCAGGTCGTCGGGGGCCAGCCGGCCAGCCCAAGCCTGCGGGGCGAGATCGCCCTGGCTGAGGGTCTCTTCGGCTCGGCGCTCCATCTCGAAACGCTCCTGGGTGAGCCGGGCCTCGGCCACGGAGCGGCGCCCCCACCACAGCGGAAACAGGGCGGGCACCACCACTAGGGCCAAGATGGCGGCCACCGCCCGGGATTCCAAGGCGGCGGTCATGGCAGCCACCACGGTCAAGGCTCCGTAAAGGATGGCCGAATGAGCGTCGCGGCGGAAACTCGACTGGGCCAGCGTATGGGCCGCCTCGTAAGCGCTCTCGCCCTCTTCGTCGTACCCCTCGCCTGCGTGGGTGCGCTCGACGCGGAGCAGGAACCGGTGACGATGGCGGGCGGCTCGGACAAATACGCCCATGGCCACCGCGCAAACCCCCGCGGTAATCACAAGGAGGAGATTCTCCATTGACGAAGGTTACCCCGCCATTTTGAGGAGTTCTTGCCGCATTTGTGGCAATTACTCCCCGGAACGGCGGCGAACTCGCAGCTTTACCGGCACCGATCCGAGGTCGAAAGCCTCCCGGAGGCGGCGTTCTAGATAGCGCAAATAAGTGCGGGGCAGGGTCCGGTTGGCAAAAAGCGTGAAGGTGGGGGGATCAGCAGCCCCCTGAGTGGCATACAGCACCCGGGCGCCGTCGGGGGCTGGATGGGCGGCTTGGGCGTCGCGCAGCACCCGGTTCACCGCCTGAGTGGGAATCCGGCGTTGATATTCGGCGATCACCCCTCGAAGCTCAGGCAGCAGCCGGTTCACGCCCTTGCCCGACAGTGCGCTGACCCGCAGAACGGCTGCTTCGCCCAAAAAGTGCAGGCGGCGGTCGATATCGAGGGCAATCGCATCGCGGGCTTCGGTGTCGAGCAGATCCCACTTGTTGAGCAGCACCACGATCGGACAGCCGGCGCCGTCGACGCGCTCGGCCAGGCGCTGGTCTTGGTGGGTGATTCCCACGGTGGCGTCTATAACCAGAAGGGCGATGTCGGAGCGGTCAACCGCGTCCAATGCCCGCAGCAGCGAGTAGTACTCCGCAGCCTGATCGATGCGAGCCCGGCGGCGCATTCCCGCGGTGTCCACGAACCGGATCGGCCCCAACTCGGTGTGCACCACGGTGTCGATGGCATCGCGGGTGGTCCCAGGCTGGTCGTGGACCACCGACCGGTCATCACCGATAAGACGGTTGAACAAGGTGGACTTGCCCGCGTTGGGCCGCCCCACGATGGATACCGAAACCATGCCTGCATCAGACTTCCGCTCAACGTCAGCCTCGGCTGGCTCTTCGGGTAGTGCAGCCATCACCGCGTCCAGCAGGTCCCCCACTCCCCGACCGTGAAGCGCGCTCACCGGGAACGGGTCTCCCAAGCCAAGCCGGATGAACTCCCATACAAGGTTCTCGTGGGCCACGTCGTCCACTTTGTTGACGGCCACGAAGACCGGACCCTCTCGGCCCCGGAGCTGCCCCGCCACTCCCTCGTCGTCGCCGGTGATGCCCGCCTGGGAGTCCACCACCATCACCACCACGTCGGCGTCTTCCATCGACCTCTCGCTCTGGGCCGAGACTTTGGCATCCATAGAGGCGTTGTCGCCTGCACCCTGGGGCAGCCATCCGCCAGTGTCCACAACGGTGAACTCCCGCCCCTGCCAACTGGCCGGCATCTCCTTGCGGTCGCGGGTGATGCCGGGCTGCTCGGCCACGATTGCCTCCCGGCGACCCAACAATCGGTTCATGAGCGTGGACTTGCCCACGTTGGGCCGCCCCACGATCGCCACCGTGGGCAGGGAGCTCGACACCGCCGAGGAGGCGGCTGCGGGGCTAGAGCTAGCCATCGAGTGCTCGTCTCAGCGCAGCCCCGTCAGTGGGCACCACCTCCACCGGGCGGGGAAGATCCCCAGGGGGGGTGCCGTCCAAGAACAACCCTTGCGACAGGCATACATCGGGCAGCAGGTAGCGGTGGCCCTCCGGCTGATCGGCCAGGGTGCGGGCGATATCCTCGCCCACCAGCAGCCCGGCGACCGCAGTGGTGCCGCCGAAGAACTGGTTCTCCACCGGCACCACCCTGACATCGTCGCGGCCAAGAGAATCCAGCAACGGACCCAATACCGCAGCCCCGTACTCCCCGGTGACCACCCCAACCGGAGCGCCATTGCGGGGCCGAAGGCCGATGGGCGTCGATCCGTCGGACCGAGGAGCTCGGTATCCCGCAGCTGGCGCCCCTTCCACCCATGCAAAAAAACCGGCACGGGTCCCGGTTGTTTCCTGGGCCTGGCCCAAGAACTCCATCTTGAGTGTGGTCGCCATGCCTACCCCGTCCTCGTGCATGGCAAAGCCCTCATAGGCCTCCGGATCCGGGAAGCCGATTCCGGCCAGCAGGAAGTACTCGTCGGCTGGGAACACCAGGCGGCGGCCCAGTACCCGTCGGTTGATCTCCTGCCACTCGTGCACCGTTTCGACCACCGCAGCCGCCTCGGCCTTGGTGTGAGGCCTAAGCCGGGGCTCGGACGTGTGGCGGGACACTCCCAAGGGAACGACGCACACGCTGGCCAGCTCAGGGTATTCATCGGCCACGCCGGCCAGGGTGTCCTCCAGCACGTCCCCGTCATTGACATCCGGACATACCACTACCTGGCCGTGGACCTCAATGCCGTGGTCAAGCAGCGCTCTGAGCCAGCGCAGGCTGGTGGCTCCCCGGCGATTGCGCAACATGTCGGCCCTCACGTCGGGGTCGGTGGCGTGGATGCTCACGTTGAGCGGCGAGAGCCGCTCGGTCACTACCCGCTCCAAATCGGCCTCGGTGAAGCGGGTCAGAGTAGTGAAGTTCCCATAGAGGAACGAGAGGCGGTAGTCGTCGTCCTTCAGGTACAAGCTGGGCCGCAACCCAGGCGGAAGCTGATATATGAAACAGAACTCACAGTGGTTGTCGCAGGTTCGAACCCGATCAAACAGAGCCGAGTCCACTTGGGCGCCCAGCGGCTCCCCAGCCCGCTTGAGCACCTCTAGCTCCAACACCACCCCGTCGCGGCGGATGTCCAGGCTCAGCTCCGGCTCGTCCACAAGCTGCTGGTACTCGATCACGTCTTTGGGAGCGCAGCCGTTGACTGCAAGCAACTCGTCGCCAGTTCTCAGACCAGAACGTTGAGCCACCGATCCATCGGCGACCGCTGTCACCCGAGGCGCGGACATGATTGAAATGATACGAGGCCTCAAGGGGTAAATTGGCCTAGTGAACGTCGATAAGGTGATTTTGGCCGCGCCCCGGGGATTCTGCGCCGGGGTGGAGATGGCCATAAAGGCACTCGCTTGGTTGGTTCGCACCTTCGACGGGCCGGTGTACTGCTACCACGAGATCGTTCACAACAAGCTGGTAGTTCGGCGATTCGAGCAGCTCGGCGTTGTTTTCGTGGACGACATCTCCGAGGTTCCCCCCGGCCATCCGATCATGTTGTCGGCCCACGGCTCGGCCCCCGAGGTTGTGGCCGCGGCCACCGAGCAGGCCAGCTACATGGTGGACGCGGTGTGCCCGCTGGTCACCAAGGTCCACCACGAGGTCAAGGTGCGGGCCGGCAAGGGCTACCGCATCGTCTACGTCGGCCACGAAGACCACGAAGAGGCAGTGGGCACTATGGCAGTGGCCCCGGAGGCTATCCACCCGGTGGAGTCCGTTGCCGATGTCGAAGCGCTCCCCGAATTTGGCGATCCGGTGGCCCTATTGGCCCAGACCACCCTGTCGCACCGCGACTGGGAGGGGGTGCTGCATTCGGCCCGCGAACGCTTCCCGGACATGTGGACGCCAGGACGCAGCGACTTGTGCTTTGCCACCACCAACCGGCAGGCCGCGCTGACCGCCATCGCCGAGCAGTGCAGCACCGTTGTCATCGTCGGCTCTTCCAACTCCTCCAACACTCGGGCGCTGGAGAAACTGGCCCGGGAGCTGGGCTGCGAGAACGTGTACCGGGTGAACCGGGCCTCAGAGCTGCCCGACGACATCACCGGGATGGTGGGGCTGACCGCCGGCGCCTCGGCCCCTGAGGAGTTGATCAATGAGGTTCTGGACCGCTTGGCCCCCACCGGGGGCATCGAGGAAGTTTCAATCACCGATGAGGACGAGTACTTCCCCCCGCCCCGCAACCTCCGCGAGTTGATCGAGGCCTCGGGCTCGCTGGCCTCCTTCAGCCTGGGGGGTCCCCCGTCGCCCATCCCGATGGTGGACCGCAAGGTGGCCGCCAGCGACGTGCTCGACGGCCTCATCGCCAGCCGCTGAACGCGACAAATCGGGATTGAAAGGGCCCTTCTGGGCTTAAGGGACCCTATTCCGGGTGTCCGCTGGCTGCGGTAGGAATTCCCAGTTCTTGTTGCACCTCGTCGAACATGCGCTGGAGGATGTCGTGAAGCTCCGCAGAGTATTGGATCAAAGACTCCCGGGTCTGCCGTCCCCGTTCGTCGACCTCGGGCGGGGCCAACGGCTCGCCCCACACGATCCGAACCGTGCGGGGTCTGGGCATGCGGACCCCCTTGCCCATCGCCCGTTCGGTGCCCCCAATGGCCACCGGCACCACCGGCACCTGGGCTTTGGCCGCCAGCCAGGCCACTCCGTCCAGCAGTGGGTGGATGCTCGGACCCGACTTGCGCTCCCCCTCAGGAAACACCACCAGTGCCTTTCCGGCTCCCAGCACGGCCAGCGCGGCTTTCAGCGCGCTCCGGTCGACCATCTCCCGCCGAACAGGAAACGCGCCCATGGTCACCATTAGCCAGGTGGTGACCGGGCCCCGGAACAAGCCGCTCTTGGCGAAGTAGCGCAGCGAGCGGCCAGCCGACGCTCCAACCAGCGGCGTGTCCAAGTTGGATCGGTGGGTTGGGGCGATGATCACTCCACCCTTCGACGGCAGCTTGCGACGACCACGGGTATAGCAGCGGAAGTAAGCACCGAAGACCGCTCGGGCCAGCCGCTTCACAAGAAAATGGGTAACCAACCCCACCACTCGCCCCTTGGCTTCCAGATCCTCTGGGCGGAGCTCGACTTGTTTCATCCCAATCGGGCGATTAGCTCGTCCACCACCTCGTCGACGGTGAGGTCGGTGGTATCGATGTGAATTGCGTCGGGGGCCTGGGTCAGCGGGTCATGCTGGCGGGTGGAGTCGGCTGCGTCTCTGGCGGCCAAGTCTGCGGCCACCGTCTCGTAGTCGAGCGCGCTCACCTCGCCTGCCCGGCGTTCGGCCCGGACCTCGGCGGAGGCACTCAGATACACCTTCAACTCAGCGTCGGGGAACACCACCGTGCCTATGTCCCGGCCCTCCAGCACGCCTCCGCCCCGCTCTATCACCCAGGCCCGTTGGCGTACCCGCAGCACCTCTCTCACCCCCGAAATAGCCGCCACCGTGCTTACCGACCGGGTCACCTCCGGGCCTCTGATCTGCGTGGTGGCATCCACGCCGTCAACGGTGACCGAAGAGTCATCGATTTCGATATCGCTGGCTCGAGCCACTTCGACGATGGCGCTGGCATCGGCCAAGTCGATTTCCCGGGCCATGGCCGCAAAGGCCACTGACCGGTACATCGCCCCGGTATCCAGATATTCCAGCCCAAGCCGCTCGGCCAGACGCCTGGCCACCGTGGATTTGCCCGATCCGGCCGGGCCGTCGATGGCGATAACCCTTACCCCGTCATCGGATAGCGAAATTTCGCCGCTCACGGCGTCCATCCTGTGCTCTGAGCGAAGTCATTGGCAAAGCCCGGATAACTGGTGGTCGTCGCCTCGAATCCCCCGACGGTCACCGAGCCGGAACCAGCCGCTCCGGCAATGGCCGCAGCCATGGCCATCCGGTGGTCTCCATGGGAGTCAAAGGTACCGCTGCCCAGCTCATGGGCTTGGCCGACCCCGGTGACAACCAACCTGTGGCCTTCGACCCGACATCCTGCCCCTACCCCTACGACCATCTCGACGATGGCGGCAACTCGGTCGCTTTCCTTGACCCTTAGCTCGTCGATGCGCTCGAAGGTCGTGATCCCGTCGGCGGCCGCGGCGGCCACCGCCAGAACGGGCACCTCGTCGATGCAGCCCGGCAGCTCTTCAGCGGCGATTCGAGTGGCCTTCAGATCGCTGGAGCGAGCCCGAATGTCCCCCGATTCCGAATCGACCGTGATGTCGGCCCCCATACGGCGCAGCACCTCGATGAACCCTCCCCGGGCCGGACCGACGTAGACGTTCTCCACCGTGAGATCGCTGCCTTCGGCCACGCACGCCCCCACCAGCCAGAACGCGGCCTGCGATGGGTCACCGGGAACATCGACGTCGGGCGGGTCCACCTCGCCAGGCCAAACGGTTACCGCGCCCTCCCCGCGCTCCACCCTCACTCCGGCGGCGGCCAGCATCTCCTCAGTGTGGGCCCGGGTGGGAACCGGCTCATGAACCGTTGTGGGACCATCTGCACCCAGGGCGGCCAGCAACACAGCCCCCTTGACCTGAGCTGATGCCACCGGCAGGGTGTACTCGATGCCCCGCAGCGGGCGACCTTCAACGGTCAACGGGGCCAATGTGCCGCTCTCTCCGCTGCCCCGCACCAACGCCCCCATGGCCGTCAGCGGGTTGATGACCCGGTCCATGGGGCGACGGCGGACGGAGGCGTCCCCGTCCAGCGTTGTCGTGAAGTCGCGGCCAGCCACCAATCCGGCCAATAGTCGGATGCCGGTGCCGGAATTCCCAAGGTAGATGGGCGCCTGCGCCCCGCTCAGTCCCCCGGCAACGGTCACGCCGCCAGTTCCGTGGACCTCGACTCGGGCACCAAGGGCTTCGACGGCCCGACGGGTGTGGGCTACGTCGTCGCCGTCTGACAGACCTCGGATAAGGCACGGTCGACGGCCGAGCGCGGCGATCATCAGCGCCCGGTGGGATATCGACTTGTCCCCAGGCACCCGCAGCCGGCCGGTAAAGCGCCGCGGCCCTTCAATGGTGATCGATTTCACGACAGGGGTCTCGACGAAGGGGCGTAGCCCTGCTGCCTCAGGGCCTCCAGCAAACTGTCCACCGCTTCATCGTTGACCACCAAGATGGCCACACCCTGTCCCCCCTCCACCGAGTGGGCGATCTCGAGGTCGTAGATGTTCACCCCGATGTCAGTGGTCAGGCTGGTGATGCGGGCCAGTTCGCCGGGACGATCGAACACCCGCACCCTGACTTCGACCAGCGATACATCTCTGTCCAGGCCATAGGGCAAGTGAGCCCGAGCACTTCGAGCCTGTTCCAACAGTCCCAACAGCTTGCTGCGATTCCCGTCGGCCACCAGGGAGCGCACTTCGGTTAGCGCGTCGATGAATCGGTCGAGCACCGAGCAGATGGCATCGGAGTTCTCCTGGCATATGTCGGGCCAGATGCCGGGGTGTCCCGAGGCAATGCGGGTCATATCCCGAAATCCCCCCGCGGCCAGCCGCAACATCACCTGGTGCTCCTCGGACCGCTCATCGGCGAGGGCCATAAGTGTGGCCGCGGTGAGGTGGGGCACATGCGACACCACCGCCACCAAGGCGTCGTGGCGCTCGGGGGCCAGAGACACCACGTCAGCCCCGAGTGAGGCCACCGCCGAGCGGACCTGGACCAGGGAGTCGTCGTCGGTCTCATCGGTGGGGGTCAGCACCCATACTGCATTCCTAAAAAGGTCAGCCCGGGCACCGGCGACGCCTTCTTGCTCACTGCCCGCCATGGGATGGCCGCCGACGAAACGGGAGTCGGCCACCGCGGCCACGATGGGGGCCTTGACGCTGGCCACATCGGTGACCAGCCCATTGCCAGCGGCTAGAGCCCTTTCAGCCTCAGCGGCGGCCGAACTCACCGGGGTGGCTACGAATGTGATGTCGGCGTCGGTTGGCGGGCCTACGGCATCAAGGGCACCCCGACTCAGCGCCTCGGCGGCTACCGCCTCATCCAGGTCTGAGCCCACAACCCACCAGCCCTTTTCTCTCAAGGCCAGGCCTATGGAACCGCCAATGAGGCCGGTGCCGACAATGGCCGCCCGTCTAGGGGCGTTGTTGACGGGCATCACTCGGGAAGGTCGTCGCGCAGACCTTGAGCGCCTTCCAGATAGACATGGTGCAGTTCGTCGCGACCTCGCGGGGTATTCAGGTGGATGAGCACGCGAAGGCACAGTGGCGTGCCGCCCACTATGTCCAGCTCTTGGGCGCACAGCAAGGGCACGTCGCCCAAGCCGAACACCCGGGCCGCCGCCGCCGGGAAGGCCGAGCTGATGTCGGAGGTGGCCGTGAAGACGATGCTGATCAGGTCGTCGTGGTGGATCTCATTGCGCTTGAACAACTCGGACAGCAGCGCGACGATCCGCTCCTCGATCTGCTCGGCGGTGTCGACGTCGATGGTGGTGGCGCCCCGCAGGGCGCGCACAGCGCTGCTCACGGCCAGAATTGTACCGACCCCCACTCCCCCTCCAGAACTCTGTTACCGGTCAATCCCCTCCACTGACCTGCCGTTCGAGTTCTCTTACCTCGCTACGGGTCAGCTCTCGCCACTCTCCTGGGGGAAGCTTGCGGTCGGCCAGCGAGCCGATCCTGGTGCGGACCAGTCGGATCACCGGGTGGCCGACTGCTTCGCACATCCGCCGGACCAGTCGATTGCGGCCTTCTCGGACCACGATGCGGACAACCGACGGCTCGAGCAGCGATACGCCCACTGCCTCGGCGGAGCCGTCGTCCAACTCCACCCCCTCGCGCAGCTTCCTCAGCGCCCCACGGCTGGGACGACCCTCCACATGGGCCAGGTACTCCTTATCCACTCGGAATGAGGGATGGGTCAGGCGGTGAGTCAGCTCCCCGTCATTGGTGAGCACAAGCAACCCCTCGCTGTCGGAGTCCAAGCGACCCACGGGAAAGACCCGGGGTTCTTCGGGCACGAGTTCGACCACGGTGGGGCGTCCCTGGGGGTCGGAAGCGGTGGTGACAACTCCTGGCGGCTTGTTCAGCAGGTAATACACCAAATCGGCCCTCAGCCCAACCGGAATGCCGTCAACCTCCACCGCGTCGTGATCGGGATCAACCCTCTGGCCCAACCGGGCGGTCTTGCCGTTCACGGTGATCCGACCCTGGACCACCATCTCCTCCACCGCCCGGCGACTGGCCACGCCGGCTGCGGCCAGGACTTTTTGGATTCGCTCAGCCTCGCTCACGCCGACTTGGCGCGATCGGCCATCAAGCTCGTCTCCAGCGCCTCAATGACCTCCGAACCGGGCACGAAGTCGACCAGCGGGGGCAGCTCGTCGATGGCGTCCAAGCCCAGCCGCTCTAAGAATGACGGGGTGGTGGCGAACAACCGGGCGTTGCCGGGGCCGGGATCCCGACCCACCTCATAGACCAGCCCCCGCTGCTGAAGCGTGCGCATGGCACCCTCGGCATTCACCCCCCTGATGGCCGAGACCTGGGCCCGAGACAGCGGCTGCTTGTAGGCCACAATGGCCAAAGTCTCCAGGGCGGCCGACGACAGGCGGGTGCTCTGGCCGCTGACCACGAACCGCTTCACATACGACTCGGTATCAGGATGGCTGCGGTAGCGGTAGCCACCGGCCACCCGGACCAGTTCGAACCCCCGTCCTTGGACCCGATACTCCTCGGCCAGCTGTGAGCAGATGGCCTCCACTTGCTCGGTGGGGATCTCGATGAGCTGGGCCATCAACCCCGGCGGGACCGGTTCCTCGGCCACCATCACGATGGCCTCCACCGCTTGGCGGGCCTCTATGTTCTCATCCCTCATAAGCGTCCACTCCTACCAGGGGCTCGGTTAGATCGGCTTCGCCGCTCCAGGTGATGGCGATGTTGCCGAATGTCGAGGCCTGCGATACGTCCACCATGCCCCGCTTGTAGAGCTCCAGTACCGCCAGGAAATACACCACCACCTCGATGCCGGTCGCCAGTTCCTCAGTCAGCTCCCGGAATCCCACCGTCCCGATGTCGGGCAGTCGAGCCACCAGTTCCGCGGTGACCTCGTCCACGCTGATGGGGATGTCGGTGACGTGGGCTATATCCACCCGCGGGGTGGGCCGGGCCGTGGTGGCCCGTACAAATGCGGACCTGAGGTCATCGGGGCCGATGCCCTCCAAGAAGTCGGGAACCAGGTCTAAGTAGCGCTCGTCGGGGCCCGCGACACGGGAGTAGCTTCGACCGGCCATCGAGGCCATCTGCTCCAGGGCAGCGGCCGCAGCCTTGAACGTCTGGCACTCCAGCAATCGGGCCAACAGCAGGTCGCGCTCCGACCACAGGGCCAATTCCTCATCGAGGTCCAGCGAATCGCTGTCGGGCAGCAGGCGGCTGCTCTTCAACTGAACCAGAGTGGCCGCGATCAGCAGGAACTCGGTGGCCACCTCCAGGTTGAGGTTGTCCATGCGATCCAACTCGGTCAAGTAGGCGTCCACGATGTCGCCCACCATCACCTCATAGAGATCCACCTCATCCCGCAAGATGAGGTGCAAGAGCAGGTCGAACGGCCCTTCGAACACCTCCGTTCGCACCTCTGCGGTCACTCGCCAAGTGTAGAACCCGACTTCGGCTGCATTGAGCTTTTGGCCGAGCAGGCCGAAGGATGGATTTGAACACGAATCACCTCCATACCAAGGGGTAGTTTGACCGGCGTGGCTCGTGTGTTCTCGGGGATACAGCCGTCCGGCGGCATGCATCTGGGCAACCTCCTGGGCGCGCTGCGCAACTGGGTGGCCTACCAGCACGAGCACGACGCGGTGTACTGCGTGGTCGACCTCCACGCTCTCACCACCGCCCCGGCCCCGGCTGAGCTGCGAGACAACACTCTGGCCGCCGCCACCATGCTCCTATCGGTGGGAATCGACCCGGGGCGGTCAACGCTGTTTGTGCAGAGTGCGGTAAACGAGCACGCTGAGCTGGCCTGGATGATGGAGTGCACGGTGGGTTTCGGGGAACTGCGCCGCATGACCCAGTTCAAGGACAAGTCCGACCGGACCGACTTCGTGTCGGCCGGGTTGTTCACCTATCCCGCCCTGCAAGCGTCCGACATCTTGTTGTACGACACCGATTTGGTGCCGGTGGGCGATGACCAGCGCCAGCACATAGAGCTATGCCGAGATATTGCCGAGAGGTTCAATCACCGCTACGGCGAGACATTCGTAGTCCCCGCACACGTCATCCCCACAGCAGGCGCCCGCGTCATGGACCTCCAGAACCCGACCGACAAGATGTCGAAGTCGCTGGAGTCAGCTGGCACCATCGCTGTGCTTGAAGATCCTGACACCGTGACCCGCAAGTTCAAGAAAGCCGTGACCGACAGCGATAACGAGGTGATCTATGACCCCGAGGCCAAACCGGGGGTGTCCAATCTGCTGGGCATTCTGGCCTCGGCAACTGGGCGAACCCCAGAGTCGGTGGCCGAAGACTACAACCAGTACGGGCCGCTCAAGGCCGACACCGCCGACGCGGTGAACGAACTGCTCGAACCCATCCGAGAGCGATTCCACGAGCTCTCAGCCGACCCCGGAGAGATCGCCCGCCTGCTGCATGTCGGTGCCGACAAGGCCCGCACAGTGGCCGCAGCCACTTTGCAGCGGGCCCGAAACAACGCGGGCCTGATCCCCCGCTCGCCCACCTAGTTTTCAAGGAGCCTCATGTCCGAAATCACCCCTTTCACCGTCGAGATCCCCGATGCTGCGCTGGAAGACCTGCACCGCCGCCTGAGCGGGACCCGCTGGCCCGATCAGCTTCCCGACGCCGGCTGGGATTACGGCGCGGAGCTGGGCTACATCCAGGAACTGGCCCGCTACTGGGCCGACGAGTATGACTGGCGGGCCGCCGAGGCCGAGCTCAACCAACTCGACCACTACACCACGTCCATCGACGGCCAGAACATCCACTTCATCCACCAGCGCTCGCCCCACGCCGATGCCTACCCCCTGGTAATAAGCCACGGATGGCCCGGTTCAGTGGTGGAGTTCCTCGACATCATCGGCCTGCTTACCCAGCCCGACGACCCGGCTGACGCCTTCCACGTGGTCGCCCCCTCGCTGCCGGGGTACGGCTTCTCCGGGCCGACCGCCGATCGTGGGTGGGACGCCGTGCGCACGGCCAAGGCATTCGCCGAGCTCATGGGGCGATTGGGATACGAGCGCTACGGCGCCCAGGGTGGCGACTGGGGGTCGTTCATCTCCCAGAACATCGGCCGCCAAGACCCCGCCCACTGCGAGGCCGTACACGTGAACTTCTTGTTCGCCAATCCTCCTTCCGATGGGCCGGGCGAGCTCACCGAAGACGAGCAGGCTGGGTTGGGCCGGGCCAACCTCTACTTCACCGAGGGCGCGGGCTATATGCAGATCCAAAGCACCAAGCCCCAGACCTTGGCCTACGGCCTGACCGATTCCGCCGTCGGCCAACTCGCTTGGATTGCTGAGAAGTTCCTGGCCTGGACCGACAACGATGGCACCATCGAATCGGCGGTGGACCGCGACCGCCTGCTCACCAACATCTCGCTGTATTGGTTCACCGCCACGGCGGGCTCGTCGGCCCGCATGTACTACGAGGTGTTGCGCCCCGGTGCAGAGGGCATCACCGAACCCCTCGACACCCCCATCGGGGTGGCCAACTTTCCCATGGAAATCATGCGAGCCCCCCGGCGATGGATGGAGGACAGCTATAACATCGTCCACTGGTCCGAGATGGCTGAGGGGGGCCATTTCGCGGCGATGGAGGAGCCCGAGGCCTTGGCGCAGGACATCCGCGAGTTCTTCCGCCGTTTCCGGTAGTAAGAACACAGCTATGAAGCTGCCGTCGCTGCCTCCGGGACTGGCCGCAAAAGCGGCCCGGAGTGCGGGACGGCTATCCCAGAAATTGGGACGGGGAGGCGGCACCACCCTGCCCGGCCTGCTGCTCAGCTGGCTGCGGCCTGAGGCCACTGCCGAGATGGCCCTCACTGTGCCCGGCGGTGTGATCCTCATCTCGGCGACCAACGGCAAGACCACCACCGCTCGCTTGGTGCGGGCTGCGCTGGACGCTTCTGGGGCCAAGGTGGTGGCCAACACCGCCGGCTCCAACCTGGAGCGGGGGGTGGCCACCGCTCTGCTTAACGCCGATGGCGCCGAGGTAGCCCTGTTCGAGGTAGATGAAGCCGCCCTGCCCGGGCTGATGGTTCAGACCCGGCCGCGGGTAATCACGCTGATGAACCTGTTCCGCGACCAGCTAGACCGCTACGGCGAACTAGAGCATCTCGTCGACCGCTGGCGAGAGGCGGTGGCTGGCCTCGATCCGGCCGCGACCGTGGTCTACAACGCCGATGATCCCGCGGTGGCCGAGATCGCTTCAGGGCATCCCAACACCGTCTCCTACGGCATCGAAGATCCCCGAGTGGGACGCAACCGGTTGCCCCACGCCGCCGACTCCACTGAGTGTCGAAATTGCGGTGCACCGCTGCACTACGTCATGGTCACAATCGCCCACCTTGGCCGGTGGTCGTGTAAGACCTGCGGCCTAGCCCGGCCCCATCCCGATGTTCAGGCCACTCGGGTGGAGCTGCACGGATTGGATGGCCAGAGGCTGGCCATGGCCACCCCCCAGGGCCCGGTCGAGCTGTCTCTGCGCCTGCCGGGCATGCACAACACCTACAACGCCATCGCCGCCACGGCCACTGCGTCGGCCCTCGGTCTGGTTCCTGAAGCCATCGGCCCCGCACTGGCCAAGCGGGAGGCCGCGTTCGGAAGAGCCGAGCGCACCCAAGTTGGCGAGGTGCGGGTGACCACGCTGTTGGCCAAGAATCCGGCCGGAGCCAACGAGAACATCCGCACCATGCTCCTGGAAAACCATCCCCTCCATCTGTTGGTCCTGCTCAACGACCGCACCGCCGACGGGCAAGACGTGTCGTGGATCTGGGACGTGGATTACGAGTTGCTGCTGGAGAACGGTCGACTGGCGTCGCTCACACTGGGGGGCGACCGGGCCAACGACATGGCCCTGCGATTTCGCTATGCCGGATTCGACGCCGATCGGCTCTCGGTGGTGCCCACGGTCTCCGCCGCGCTCAGCGCCGCGCTCAAGGGTTGCCGCTCCGGCGGCGACCTCTACGTGCTGCCCACCTACACCGCACTGCTTGAACTCCAGGCCGTGTTGGCCAATCGTGGCCTCGTGCCCGCCTTCTGGGAGGACGTATGAACGCCAACGGGCCGGCGGTCAGGCTCTGCCACCTGTTTCCAGACCACCTGAACATCTATGCCGACAGGGGGAACATCGCGGTGTTCCAGCGCCGATTGCAGTGGCGGGAGCTGTCATTGGAAGTAGTGGAAATTGGACTCGGAGAGCCCATTCCGGCCGACTGCCACCTCTACTACTTGGGCGGGGGACAAGACCGCGACCAAAAGCTGGTGTCCGAGGACTTGGTCCAAAAGGCCGATCCCCTTCGCCAGGCCGCACAAGACGGGGCGGTGGTGTTGGGGGTGTGCGGTGGCTACCAGCTGTTGGGACATAGCTACACCGCCTCCGACGGCCAGCGGTTGCCGGGCATCGGGCTGTTGGACTTGGAGACCACCGCAGGCAGCAGCCGGCTGATCGGCGACGTGGTGCTGGACGTGACCCTGAACGGGCAGACCAACACGGTGGTCGGCTATGAGAACCACGCCGGGCGCACCCGTTTGGGCGGAGGATGCACTCCCCTCGGCCGCCTACGTCGGGGCCACGGCAACAACGGCGAAGACGGCTGCGAAGGGGCGGTGGCCGGCCGGCTGGTAGGCACATATCTGCACGGGCCGCTTCTTCCCAAGAATCCCTGGCTGGCCGATACCCTCCTCAGCTGGTCGCTAGACCACGCGGGGGGATCGATCGACTTGGAGCCCTTGGACGACGGCATCGAACAAGCAGCCCACGCCGTTGCCCACACCAGAGCAGGAAGAAAGCGATGAGCCCAAACCCCAACATCGGCCCCCGGCCAATCATCATCGATACCGACCCCGGCCAGGACGACGCCATCGCCATTTTGGCCGCGCTGGCCGCCCCCGAACTACAGGTGCTGGGCGTGACCGCGGTGGCCGGGAACGTGCCCCTTGAGCTGACCGCCCGCAATGCCCGCATCCTCACAGAGCTGGCCGGCCGACCCGACATCCCGGTGTTTGCCGGCTGCGACCGCCCTCTGCGCCGGGCACTGGTGACCGCCGAGCATGTCCACGGCAAGACCGGCATTGACGGGGCCGACCTGCCCGAGCCCACCACCGCCTTGCAACCCCAGCACGCGGTGGACTGGATGACCGAGACTCTGCTGGCCGCCGGGGAGCGGGAGATCACCATCTGCCCGGTGGGGCCAATGACCAATGTGGCCACCATGCTGGAGGCCGCTCCCGAGACGGCAAGGCACATCCGGGAGATTGTCTGCATGGGCGGTGGGTTCTTCGGAGGGGGCAACACCACTCCCACTGCGGAGTTCAACGTCTTCGTCGACCCCGATGCCGCCCAAGTCGTCCTCCATTGCGGTGCCCCGGTCACCATGCTCCCCCTAGACGTCACCCACAAGGCGCTGATGAGTGACACCTGGATCGACCAGGTGAGGGCGTTGGGCAACCGCACTGGGGCCGCCGCCGCCGGAATGCTGGACTTCTATGAGCGCTTCGACGTGGACAAGTACGGCACGACCGGCGGCCCCCTCCACGACCCCAACGTGATTGCCTTCCTGCTGCGCCCCGACCTTTATGGGGGCCGCCACTGCAACGTGGAGGTGGACACTGACTCTCCCCTCACCCTGGGGATGACCGTGGTGGACTGGTGGGACGTAACCGACCGGCCGGCCAACTGCAACTACATCACCGAAGTGGACTCCGACGGCTTCTACGCGCTCCTCCTCGAACTCCTGGCCCGTCTGCCCTAGTCGGCGGGGACCACCAGAGCTTCGATCTCATCGGGGCTATAGCCCAGCTCGGCCAGGATTTCGCGGGTGTGGTGGCCGGGGTGGACAGGTCCGGTGCCCACTGCGGCAGGGGTGTCGGTGAACGTGAGCGGCAGCCGCAGCGCCGCCAACTCGCCGCCGTCGGGGTCGGGAACCAACGAGAACACGTTCAGATGTTCCACCTGGGGATCGTCGAACGTTTCGTCTACCGACAGCACCGGTCCGCACGGGCACCCCGCGGCGTTCAGCCGCTCCACCCACTCGGCGGTGGTGGCGGTGGCCAGGCGGCTTCCGATGATCCCGGCCAGTTCCTTCCGGAAAGCAGTACGGGTGTCGCGGTCTATGAATCGGGGATCGGTCACCAGCTCGGGAGCACCCAGTGCTTCGGCAAACGTCTCCCACCGGGCCATCGGGGCCACGTTTACGTGCCCATCGGCGGTGGGGAACATCCCCATCGGCACGACTGTGGGATGGTGGTTGCCCTCCTGCGGTGGAACCTCCCCGTCGGTAAGCCACCGCACGGCCTGGAAGTCCATGAAGTTGATGGCCGCCTCCAACAGCGACGTGTGAACCCACTGTCCCCGCCCGGTGCGCTCGCGAGTCGACAACGCAGATCACTTCGGCACCCATGTCTGCTAACTGGCGAGTACAGGTAGGGCCAGCCCTAGCCCTGGTCAGATCAATCACCCGCAAGCCCACCAGCGGACCGTTTCCTGGATTCGCGCGGTCGTACATCGACATCGTGCTACTACTAACCGATGGCCAAGAGCGTGGAAACCGGTACCGAAAAGCTGATCGCCGAGATCGAGGGCGCGATCGGCCGCATCGTGTTCAACAATCCCGAACGGCACAACGCAATCACTACCGACATGTTCGCGGCGTTGGCCGCCGTTGTCGACGCCTACGAGGCAGACCCTGAAGTGAGAGTCGTGGTCATATCCGGCTCAGGCGGTAAGGCTTTCGCCTCTGGGGCCGACATCGGCAACCTGGACTCCGCACGGGGCCCGAGCCGCAACCCGCCGTCGGCTGATTCCAGCAACAGCCGGGGTCCGGCTGCCCTGGGCCGCTTGACCAAGCCGCTGATCGCCGCGGTGGACGGCTATTGCCTCGGCGGCGGGCTCCTAGTCGCCTTGCACGCCGATCTGCTGGTGGCCACCGAACGGTCGCAGTTCGGGATCCCCGCCGCCCGTTTGGGGGTGGGTTATCCCATCGAGGGCGTTGAGCAGTTGGTATGCCGGGTGGGCGACGCCAACGCGGCGCTCATCTTGATGACCGGGGGCCGATTCAGCGCCGAGGAGGCTGCGAGAATGGGGCTGGCCCACTCGGTGGTGCCCGCCAAACAGCTCGATGGCGAGGTTGACCGGCTGTGCGATCGCCTAGTGGCCAACGCCCCGCTCACCCTGCGGGCCGTCAAGTTGTCGATCGCCGCGGCGACCGACCGGGGCGATCGACAGGCCGCGCTAGAGGCCATTGCCGACTGCTGGGCCAGCGCCGACTTCGCCGAGGGCCGGGCTGCCTTCACCGAACACCGCGAACCCCATTTCCGGGGCTGTTGAGAATAAAATCAACCGAACACAGCTATGTCCACGGTTGCCGCCTTCTTCGTCTTTCTGCTGATCATGTTGGGGTTGGCCACCTTGGCCATCATCTTGGACTGGATGGGCAAGCCCATCCGCCGCACGTTTCGCCCCCGCACCACCGGCACGCCGGGATGGCTCATGGTCAACGCCCCCCTCCCCTCGCAGAACCCGGCCTCAAGCTCTGTTGCGAATCAGGAGAGCCAACCCGGAGAAAACTCCACCCAAGCACCCGTGATCGAACAGCCAGAGAACCCCTCGGCCCCTGCCGGCAACCAGCCGGGCGAGTATCCCGCCCTCAATCCTGCTCCCGAGCAAGGGGAACAGCCGTCTTCGGGGCCGTGGCAGGCGGGCGACTCCATATTCAAGCTCACTCCTAAGGGAACGCCGCCGTCTATCACCGCGGTGCGCCGCCGCTACTGGAAGAACCTGTCCGAGCGCCCATCCTCGGCGGTATTCGGCGAGGACAACCGGGCTCTGATGGCTATCGGCCAGGCCCCCCAGCGCTTCAATCCCCGTAGCGGCACCATGGAGGAGTTGAGCCTGCCCGAGCCCATGTTGCGCCATTGCTGGGTCACTAAGCGCAGGCCCACCCCCATATGGGGCGACAAGGGCCTCGATCCCTTTGCCGGGCCATGACGACCGACCCCACGCTCAGCGACCGGTTTGCCGATGGGGCCGAGACTGTCGTGCACGGAGGACGCGATGTCCGCCCGCTTTTGCGGTTGGCAGTGTCTGAGGGAACCAGGGTGCGGGTAGAAAGAATCGGCGCCCGGCCCGACCGCCGCCAAGCCCTCAAGCTGGCCGCGGTAAACGGCCTCCTCGAAGCCAACGAAGCCACATCGGAGATCGTCTCGCTGTGGTCCGACACCAGCCCGGCCGAGGTAGAGCTGACCGTGCTCGGGGCTCAGACCCGGCGCTTAGAGGTGTGGAATGCCTGGGATCTGGGAGGACTCGAAACAGCCTGGCTGGGCAACGCCGGCATGATCGTCGAACCGAGGGAACGATATCTGGCCCTGCATTGCAGCGACGGCCTCGGCCCACCAACCTTCACCGATCTCCAAATTCATCTGTCAGTAGCCCAGCCCGGTTAGAACGCGGCAAGCTTGGGTATGGCCATATCGCTGGACGAGCTCTCCGCCGACACCTCCTTTACCCAGAACGTCAAAGGCCAGGTGACGTTCTTACCCGAGCCTGAGCGGGCCCCCCGGTGGACTCCGGTTGTCTCGGTGGACGACCACATTGTGGAGCCCCCCGGTGCGTTCGCCGATCGATTCCCGGCCAAGTACGCCGACGACGCCCCCCGGGTAGTCGCCCTCGACGACGGCTCTGAGGCCTGGCTGTACGCCGGGCACTCGCTTCCCAACGTGGGATTCAACGCGGTGGTCGGCCGGCCGGTCAGCGAGTACAGCTTCGACCCCACCCGCTTCGAGGACATGCGCCGGGGCTCATGGGACATCGACGCCCGTATCGCCGACATGGACCTCAACGGGGTCTACGCCTCGCTGTGCTTCCCGTCGTTTCTGCCCGGCTTCTGCGGCCAGCGGTTCCAGCAACTGACCGACGATCCCGACCTGGCCCTGGCCGCGGTGCGGGCTTGGAACGACTGGAACATCGAGGAGTGGTCCGGTGCCCATCCCGACCGCATGATTCCGTGTCAGATCACCTACTTCCTCGACCCCGAGGTGGGCGCGGCCGAGGTGTACCGCAACGCCGAGCGGGGCTACCGGGCCATCAGCTTCTCCGAGGCCCCGCATTCTTTGGGATTCCCCACGCTGCACTCGGGCTACTGGGATCCGATCATGGCTGCCTGCGAGGAGACCGAGACGGTGGTGTGCCTGCATGTCGGCTCGTCGGGCACCTCCCCGGCCACCGCTCCCGACGCACCTTCCGACACGGTGGGGGTGCTGTTCTTCGGCTACGCCATGTTCGCCGCGGTGGACTGGCTCTACTCCAAGATCCCGGTGCGCTTCCCCAACATCAAGATCGCCCTCAGCGAGGGAGGCACCGGGTGGGTGGCCGGACTGCTCGACCGATTGGAGCACGTCCGCAAGTACGACTCCATGTACGGCACCTGGAACGACATAGAGCTGTCTCCGGCCGACACGCTGCGCCGCAACTTCTGGTTCTGCGCCATCGACGACCCCTCCGCCTATGACCACCGCCATTACATCGGGGTGGAGAACCTGATGGTGGAATCCGACTATCCCCACGCCGACTCCAGCTGGCCCGACACCCAAGAACTGCTCCGTCAGCAGCTCGCCGGCATCCCCGCCGACGAAACCGCTCGCATCTGCTGGGCCAACGCCAGCGATCTATTCCGCCATCCTGTCCCCGACTCGGTGGTCGCCGACCCCAACAGCTTCTAGCACCACCAGTGTCTGATCCCATGGCGCCCATCGCCGCTAACTCCGAGGTAGCTGCTGCTTATGTGGCTGCGGGATGGTGGGGGCACGAGACTCCCACCGACCTGATTCGCGGCAATGCGGCCGAGCGACCCGACGACACTGCGTACATCACGTGGAGCCGCCAGTCGGATCCGGGGTCGTTGGGGAGCATCGACCGAACCACTTGGGCCGGCTACGACCGGCTGTCTGATCAGGTGGCTGCTGCGCTGCTGGCTTCGGGGCTGGATCGGGGTGACCGAGCGGCGGTGATCTTGCCTGACGGCGCTGCGATTCACGCCGCCTTCACTGGGGCCGACAAGGCCGGCGTGGTGGTAATGGGGATTGGCCATCGGGCCGGTTCAGCGGAGATCGGTCACCTGGTGGAGAAATCCGGGGTCAGGGCCATCATTACCGGTGTCGAACATCGGGGCCGACCGGCGGCCGACGCGGTGGCCGAACTGAGACGCGGCCTGGCTGGCCTTGAGCATCACATAGCCATCGACGGTCCGGGCCAGGGTGCGGCTATCGCTCTCGACGGCGATCCGGCTCCACTGCCAGAGTCAGTCTCCGGATTCACCGAGGATGTGGAAGAGCGCCGCTTAGGTGCCTCGGAGCTCTGCCTGTTGAACTCCACCTCGGGGACCACCGGATTGCCCAAGTGCGTAATGCAGACCCACAACCGCTGGTTCTACTTCCACCAGAAGGCGGTTGAGTACAGCGGGCTGGGCACTGACGAGGTGTTCTGCGTGCCGGTGCCGGCCCCGTTCGGCTTCGGGCTGTGGACCGCCCACTACACGCCCACCATTTTGGGAGTGCCCACCGTGGTGATGGCCGACTTCGACGCCGATGCCCTGATCCGCCTCATTGAGGCCGAGCGGGTGACCGTGCTGTGTGCGGTCACCACCCAGTTCATCATGATGCTCAATTCCCCGGTGTTCGACGACCACGACCTCTCGTCGCTGCGGCTGATGTTCACCGGCGGCGAGGCCATCCCCTACCAGCGGGCCTCCGAGTTCGAGGACCGCACCGGCTGCACGGTGTTGAACTTCTATGGCTCCAACGAGACCGGAATGCTGAGCGGCACCCGCCTGAGCGATCCCCGTTCGGCCCGCTTGCGTTCTGGCGGGCAGTGCGAGCCGGAGATGGACTGCCGGCTGTACGACCCCGATGACGGTACGCGGCTTCCCGAGTTGAAGGGCCGGGGCCAGCCTGCCTGTCGGGGACCAGCCACCGCACTGGGCTACTACGACGACCCCAAGGCCAACGCCGAGTTGGTGACCGACGATGGCTGGATGCTGATGGGCGACATCGTGGAGATCGACGACGACGGCTACCTGCGGGTGGTGGGACGCACTTCGGACTTCATCATCAGGGGAGGCAAGAACATCAGCGCCCCCGCGGTGGAAGACGAGGTGATGACCCATCCGGCAGTGGCCATGGTGGCCGCGGTGGCCGCCCCCGACCCGGTGTTCGGCGAGCGGGTGGCCGCCTATGTGGAGCTGGTGGCCGGCTCCAGTCTGGATTTGGCCGAGCTCCGGCATCACCTGGCCAGCCGCGGCGTGTCCCGAGAGTGGTGGCCCGAGCACCTTTTCGTGGTCGATGCCCTGCCCCGGTCCTCGGGAGGCAAGGTGGCCAAGGGGCAGCTCAAGAAGGATGCCGCCGACCGTTTAGGAGACGGCAATGGGGAGGAACCCGGCTAGCGCTGGACGACGATGAACGCCAGCCAGCGCTCACTAAGCGGGAAGCTGACCAGCTGGGACATGGCATTAGTCAGAAACTCCACCGCCACCTTCGGGTCTTGGCCTTCGGGCAGCTCGTAGACCAGGCCCCGCTTGATGTGGTCTTGGCGCCGGTTCCACCCCGCAGGCTCGACCACCCCCCGCTCCTCCAGCAGCTTCGAGGCGTACCGCCCGCCCGCGTGCTGCAATCCCACCGAGGCGGGCTGCCATTTGTCCCGGTAATGGTGACCCGGCACCCACGTACCCAGTGGGATGGCCGGCCCTTTGGCGGTGAATAGCTTGAACAAGGGTGACTCTGGGGGCCGGTCCTGATCGGCCACCACCGGCTGCACGTTCATCCATCCCGACCCGTCGCCTCGGGCGGCCAGGCTCAGCATCTCGTGCACCACCTCGTCCAAGTCGGAGCGCTCGAACCGAACCTGGCGCTTATCGAGAGCCATAGTCGCTGCTTTGGGACGCTTGCGGAACGGCCAAGACCGGACTCATCCTCGGGGCTCCCCCATCAATCCTCTGCGGGTATATGTGATGTCGGAACGGTCCCGGTAGCCAATGGTGAAGTCGTCGTCGTAGGCGAACGAATGGTGCAGCGTGAGCGTGTAGCGCCACTCGAAAGCGCAGATGCGGGTGGCGATCAGCCATGGGCCGCCGTCGCGCCGCTCAAACCGGTCCACATAGCGGAGCCCCATGCGCATGTCGGAGCCCGGCCCCTCTTCGGTGGGGTGAACAACGTGGTGGGCGTTGCAGTAGGTCTCCACGAAGGCTGCGTCCCCCTCCAGTTGGATACGGGACTGGCCCAGCAGGTGCTGGGTGTAGTCGAAGGCTGTGAGTACCTCCAGCACCCAGTCGGCGAACTCCACCGGGCTGCCGCGGAAGTTGTTGTGGTCGTCGAAGCCATCGGGGTGATAGCCGGAGATGATGAGCTCCTTGTCGAGCCGGTCGGTGCCCCGGGCCACCCGGTGGATGGTGTCGGTGATCTCGTCTTTGTCAAACAGCGCCTGAAGTCGGGGATCTAGGTCAGCCATCTCCCACCCCTATCATCACCGCCGACAGGGTGAACGGTCCGTCTCCGGTATTCCGCCAGGCATGATCGGTGCCCCGCTGGATCACACAGTCGCCGGCGGTGAGGTGAACCGGCGGCTGGCCGGGTAGCTCCAAATCCACCGTACCCTCAACAATTCGCACGAAATCGATGGTGGGAGTCTGGTGCATCATGGCCGCCCGGTCCGCCATCACCGCCGGGATGGTCACGTGCTTCCAGGTGATCCCCCCACCGGGCGGGTTGAGCTGCATGTCCGACACCGGGGCATCACCGCCCTGGAGCTCGCTGGCCACCGGGGCGAGGGTGTGCCAAAGCTCGGCGGTCACCAGCCCGCCCTCTGATTGGGTGGCGGTGCCGGGCGGGCCATCGGCGCACACCCCGTCGCCGTCGGTAACGATCCGCCGAGGGCCCACGGTGCCGGTAGACGCTCCGGCGAACCCGGGATCGGCGCCTTCGGTGGCGGCCAGCATGGTAGCGCTGAACACGCAGGGCTCGTCGCCGATGACGATCCACCGATGCCATGTGCCCCGCTGGATCACGCAGTCGCCCCCTTCGAGCTCCACCCAATGATCGTTCAGCTCCAAGCGAATCTGGCCCGAGATGATCTCGATGAAGTCGATGGTGGGGGTGGCATGAAAGCCGACCCGGTCTTGGTCGAACCGGGGGTCGTCGAGCGGGCCGATCGCCTTTCCCCCCGAGGGCTTGAGCGAAAAGAAGCGCCACGAAATCCCGCCGGGCGGGGGGACGAAGTCCTTGCGGTCGGCCGGCTCGTCCCCGCCGTCATCCACGGTGGCGGGATGCTGTCCGAGGTACCACATGCTGGCCGTGCTCCGTCCCAAGAAGCTCGACTCGGCCTGTCCGTCGGAGATGATCACCGGTGCTCCCGATGCGTCGTGACCGGTTACGATTCGCCGTCTTGTGAATGCCATCCGGCAACCGTAGCGGCCCGCAGCAACCCCGGTGCACGCCGCCCAATCCAAGAATCCCGATGCATAGTGGTGCGTCGCCGAAATAATCGCGCATGTCCTGCTAGGCATCGACGCCTCTCGCGGCGTTGCGCCTCCTTGCCGTACGCTACGGGTATGGCTGCGTCGGTGCGCCTTGCGAGAGACGCCACTGCCGTCGCATTCCATGGCGCTATTTCGGCGACGCACCACTAATAGGTAGCCTCGAAGCAGATGGTTGACCCTCCTGCCGACGTGATCGCCCCGGATCGACCCCTGCGAGTGGCCGTGTTGGTCAAGCAGATTCCCGTGTTCGAAGACATGGTGCTGGGACCCGATGGCCGCATGGTGCGAGACGGCATCGACATGCACATGAACGACTACTGCCGCCGCGCCGTGGCCAAGGGCACCGAGGTGGCCCGGGCCAGCGGGGGCACGGTCACCGTGTTCACCCTGGGCCCGCCGTCGGCCGAAAATGTCTGTCGGGAGGCCCTTCTTTTCGGGGTGGACGCCGCATTCCACATCTGTGACCCGGAGTTCGCCGGTTCCGACACCTGGGCCACCGCCAAGGCCTTGGCCACTGCCCTGGAACGCTTCGGACCGTTCGATCTGGTGATGATGGGACGCAACTCGGTGGACTCCGACACCGGCCAGGTGCCGCCGCAGCTGGCCGAGTTGCTGGGGCTGCCGTTCGCCACCGGGGTTCGCCACTTCTCCCTTAACCGTGACCGCCTGGAACTGCGGTTGGAGCACGACGACGAATGGGTGGACGTGGCGGTGGAAATGCCTGCGGTGGTGTCGTGCGCCGAGCGGCTGTGCGACCCCTGCAAGATCAAGGACCCCGATGCCTGGGCCACGGTGGACGGCTCGCGCATCAAGACGGTGAGCGCCGCCGACCTGGGCCCCGGCCCCTGGGGCCAGGCCGCCAGCCCCACCTCGGTAGGCCCAGTTCAGATGATCGATGTGGAGCGCCGCCGCCACATGATGTCTGGCACCCTGGACGAGCAGATCGACCAAGCGATGGCGATCTTGGCCGAGAAGGGGGCGCTGGCCAGCGGCTTGAGCACCGAGCCGCCCCTGGTTCCGCACCGCACCGGCACTGGTTTCCACGGTCCGGCCATTGCGGTGTTGGTGGAGCCTGGCCGGGAGCGAGTGAACCGGGAGCTGCTGGGAGCCGCCGCTGAGCTAGCCACCGAGATCAAAGGGTGGGTGGCCGCTCTGGGCCCCGGCCTGGACGACCCCGACGAGGACCTCGGCGCGTGGGGAGCCGACAAGCAGATCGCCATTGGCACCGGAGGTAACGGAAATGCCCCGGTCGAGGAAGACTTGGCGTCGGCCATTGCGCCCTGGGCCGCCGAGACTCAACCATGGGCCGTATTGGCCCCGGGCACCGCTTGGGGCCGGGAGGTGGCCTCCCGGTTGGCGGCAACCTTGGGCGCGGGGCTCACTGGTGACGCGGTAGGGCTGAGAGTGGACGACGCCGGAAAGCTGATCGCCATGAAGCCGGCCTTCGGCGGATGGCTGGTGGCCGAGATCCTCTGCGCTTCCGCGGTGCAGATGGCCACGGTGCGCCCCGGGGTGCTGCCCTTCCCCCGGCTCAATGCCGACCGACCACCGGCCCGCCGATTGTCGCTAGACACTCCCGGCCAGAGCCGCCTCGAGCTCATCCGACGCTACCGGGACGACGATAGCGATGAGCTGGCCAACGCCTCGGTGGTGATCGGCGTGGGCCAGGGGGTGGACCCAGCCGACTACCCCAAGCTGGAAAAGCACCAAGCCGCCATCGGGGCCGCTTTGTGTGCCACCCGCAAGGTGACCGACTACGGCTGGATGCCCCGGGCCCGCCAAGTGGGCATCACCGGCCACAGCATCAGCCCCCGCCTCTACTTCGCCATCGGCATGAGCGGGAAGTTCAACCACACCGTGGGCGTCCGCAACGCCGGAACGGTGGTGGGTATCAACCCCGATCCTGACGCCCCCCTATGGGAAGTGGTGGACATCGGCTTTGTGGGCGACTGGGCCGAGGTGTTCGACGCCCTCATCCCCCGTCTGGCCGAAGCCCAGGCGGGTTAGCGGTTCGTCCGTGAATCGGTTCGCCAGGCTCATCTCCCTGGCCAAACAATCAATCAAGTGCTGGCAGGAGGGCGAGGGCGGCACCGGAGCGGCGGAAATCGCCTTCTGGTCGGCGGTATCGCTGTTCCCCGCCGCAGTGGCCGCCGCCGCCATCGCCTCCACGGTACGTGCGGTGTCCGACCGGATCGCCGACCGATTCAACGAGTGGCTGGCCGACGCCGGCCAGACCGCCCTCAGCGACGTTGACAGCACCATCGGCGAGGAGTTCGCCGACGTGGTGTCGGCGCCGGTGGCCGCCACCTCGATCGCCGCAGTGGTCGCGGTGTGGGGCACCATGAGGGCCGCGGCCGCCGCCTGTCGGGCTGTCCGCCGAGTGCGGGGCGAATCCCGCCGGTCGTGGTGGCTGGAGAGATTTGCCGGATTCTGGCTTATGGCCGGCTCGATTCCCCTGATCGCCGGTCCTACCGCGATAGCGGTGTGGGTTGAACCCCGGCTGGCCCCGGTGGTCGGATTCGTGGCCGCAGTGGCCGTGTTCGCACTGGTGCAAAAGGTGGCCTGCCCCCGGCAACCCCTGCGCCATCACCTGATCGGCGGCTTCGTCTCGGCCCTCTGGTTCTCGGTGATATCAGCCATCGCCGCAATAGCCGTGAACTGGACCCTAGGCGGCACCGCCATCACCGTGGCCACCGCCGGAACCCTGGCGGCCCTGAGCTGGCTATGGGCCGCCGCCTGCGGCGTAACCGCCGGCGCCGCGGTGGCTGGCGCCCTCGATCAGCGCAACGGAGCTACATCGACTCCCACGGGTTGAGACCCAAACACCCTGCCATTTGGCTAACACTCGAAACCGCTCCAACCCACTGGCCATCGGTGTCACTTCAGGAGATGGGCTACCGCAAACAGACGTGGGGTACGGTCAGGATATGACCGAACCCCGTCAACCCGATGTGCTGAGCCGCCTGCCGATTCCTGAGGAAGTCCGCGACGACGTGATGGAGATGTTGAGGGTCGGTCCTTCGGCAGTGTGGGGGCGGCCGGTGCTGAATCGCCGGGAGCGCAGTCTGGCCACCATCGCCATGATGACCGCATTGGGCAACGAATTCGCCATCCGCGAGCACATCATCATGGGCTTGGACTCCTTCGGCCTCAGCCGAGAGGAGATCCTTGAGGTCATGATCCAGGCCGCCATCTACGCCGGCTTCCCCGCGGCCATGAAGGCCTTCGAGATCGCCACTGAGATCTTCGCCGAACGCGACGCCGCTGACTACTGAACCACTGAATAGCGCTGGCTTATCTCCCAATGGAAGCTCTCAGGCAGCCTGGCCCAATCGCGGGCTTCGACAAGGAAGGGGATGTTGGACTCAGTGAACGCTTCGTTCAAGTCTGCAAGCTGGAAAGCATCAATTTTCTGGAGATTCGGGTCGCGAAGCACAAGATCAAGGTCGCTGGCATCGTGGCTTTGGCCGTTGACGCGGCTGCCGTAGGCCCATACATCGGCTTCAGGAACGTGCTCCTATAGCAACGACTCGATCTGTTCTCGGTGGCGGGGCAGCAGGTGGAGATGGTCAGCCATCAAAGTCCGTGTTGATACTCATGCCTTGTCCTCGGGGCCGAAGCCTAAGGATACGAGATTGGCTTCGATGTGGGCATCAAATATTGCATCTCTAACGCTGCTCGGCCCAAGCACTAACAGCCTCCCGGTCTGTGTAGTCGATCTTCGCGTCCTCCATGCAGCCGAAGTGCTGACAGGCCTCTTGAACGGTGCCTGGCAATGCCAGGGCTCTGCTGCGAGTGAATTTGAAGTACCTGTCAACCACATAGAGATTGACATTCAGCATCTCAGGGTCGAGTCCTCGCCGGGCCGCGCTGTACTCCAGCCATTTGGGCAGCACCGACTCCATACCCTTACGGCCCTCCCGATCCTCACCAAAGTCGGTGTACTCCCAGCTGATCAACAGCGCGAGAATCTTCTTGGGGGTCCAGTTGAGCAAGTCACTCTCGTAACACGAAGAGCTGAATAAGCAGATGTCCTTTATAGCTTCCCCTTCCCACGGAGAGATTTCACCCTCCTGTTGCACTAGGAATTCAGCAACGATTTCGCCGACCTCATCCGGGTCAGCTTCGGCGGGCACGGCCTCGCTGCCCCCATCAGGAAGCAGAGCAACCCACTGCTCTACCAGAGCCAGTTGGTCCTCGTCGGACTCGTAGCGCTCTCTGGCATCCTCATCGTAATCTTCAATATCGAAGGACTCTCCAACCCAGGCCTCGCGCCGACGCAACCCGGCCTCGACTATGGCCCGGGCATCCGCCAAGCCGATCTCGACAGCCTGGCCTGACTCGATGTCTGAGACTGTCGTCTGGAACTCATCAATAGTTGCAAAGCTGCCAAAATTGTGGGCATTTCCTCCCAGCAGCATGTCGACCACAACGAACAGTCCAATTGTCGTTCCGTCGGGGCGGTTGAAGCCGACGCACACGAGGCGCTCATCGCCCCACCGGTCAACGAATTGAAACGCCTTGTCTGGCTGGGCAATGCCTAGCGAATCCACCCATTCCGGAACCTCCACGCCGCGCTCAGCCAGCCGGAGATATAGCCGCCTAGCACGAGGCCGGGCCGGCTCGGGACCGTAGACAGCAATCGCAGCCGCAAGCACTGTTGCCGCATTGCCGCCTTGCTCGGCCGCGGCAGACAGGGCATCGAACACATCGCAGAACGGCACCGTTTCAAAGACGGAAAGCCGAAATGCGGACTGCACGGATGAAGCCCAACCGTCGGCTTCATTGAGACACTGAATCTCTTCTATGGCTCTCCCGGCATCATAGAGCAGAAACTCGGCACCTGTGGTCGCCTGCTGAGGACGCCGCAATTGTTTGGGAGATTGCGGGCTAGTACCTCTCGGCGTGTATCTGCTGCCTGACCTTCGATTGCGTTTGCGGCTCAATTTGCTTGTCCGTTCACCAGACTCACGATACCGAATAGCCGCCGGTCGCCGAAGCACCACCAGGAGACTTCGACCGCAGTTTGGCTGCCATCGCCACGATGGCCGCATTGGGCTATGACTTCGCCTTCCGCGAGCGCGTCATCATAGGCTTGGACTCTTTCGGCCTCAGCCGAGAGGAGATCCT